>CETS01018990.1_pt1 | contig 147338 bp, 133 predicted proteins | sample 356391 | NCBI WGS metagenome assembly CETS01 (sample SAMEA2622673, study PRJEB7988) | marine metagenome | isolation source: saline water (ENVO:00002010), including
ATGTGAATAATGAAAGAAAACATAGGTTGGGTGCGGTGTTAGATTGCTTAAACTATTGCTGGATAGTTTTTTAAGGCTGCTAATAAGTGGTGCACTTCCAAAAGTTTTCTTTGCGTAATCATCAGCTTGATATTCAAACTTTCTACTTAATAAATTCATCAATAATCCTGTTATTTCAGAAATAGGGGAATATAAAATTCCGAAAGCGATTAAACCTATATGAAAACTCGTTTCTTCAACCCCCAAAGCTTGAGAAAGTAACGGACTACTTACAAAAAGAGATAGTAACCAAAGCGTAAAACCGGTGGTGATAATTCCGGCAAAAAGATTATAAATAATATGTTTCTTCTTATAATGACCAACCTCATGAGCTAAAACCGCTACAATTTCATCTTCTTCTAAATCATTCACCAAAGTATCAAAAAGCGTGATTCTTTTTTCGCTTCCAAATCCTGAAAAATAGGCATTAGCTTTGGTACTTCGTTTAGAGCCATCGATAATAAAAATTTTATCTAGCGTGAAGCCTACAGTTTTGGCATACGTTTCAATTTTGGTACGCAGACTGCCTTCTTCCAAAGGGGTTTGCTTGTTAAAAAGGGGCACGATAAGTTTACTGTAAAACATATTCATTAGTACAGAAAAGATGGAGACCAATGCCCAAGCATAGATCCAGAAGTTTTTACCTGCAAATTCGTAGAACCAAATGATAAGGGATAAAATTCCACCACCAATAATAGCCATCATCAACCAACCTTTGATTTTATCTAAAAAGAAGGTTTTTTTTGTGGTTTTGTTGAAACCGAATTTTTCTTCAATCACAAAGGTGCTGTAATATGAAAATGGTGTTGTTAATATATCGCTACCAACCATAATTATTCCGAAGAAAATAAGGGCTATTAAAATTTCATTATCTGCAATTGATCGGGCTATTGCATCTACCCAAGCAAAACCATCTAAAAAGAGAAAGGCTAAAGTTAACACCAATGAAAAAGTAGAAGTAAGGATACCGAATTTATAGCGTGTTTTTTTATAAGCTTGAGAACGTTCGTATTCTTCATCTTTATATACATCTTGAAGCTCTGGAGGTAAATTGTCCTCAAAATGTTTGGCATTTAAAGCATCCAATACTTGGTCGAATATAAAATCGATTACTAAAATGGCAATAATGATATAAAAAACGGTTGTTGGAGTCATATTTTTAATAAGTGATTTTTTACTATATAGTTTTTTTATTTCTGTATGAGATGCTGAAGCAAGCTTTTCTGTCCGGCAGTTAGGTTCTGCATGACGAATCAAAAGATTTTTCTTGTTTTCAGAATCCTATTTCATTATTAAAAACCTCTTTGTCTTTTCGCTTCAAAAATGAGAATGCCTGCGGCTACCGAAACGTTCATCGAATCGATTTCACCTTGCATAGGAATGTGAATATTTTGGGTGGAGTTAACTCGCCATTCTTCGCTTAAACCATCGGCTTCCGTTCCTACTACAATCGCCGTGGCTTTTGTGAAATCTTGTTTGGTGTAGAGGTCAGATTCCTGTAAAATCGCTGAATAAATCGCAATCTCTTTTTCTTTTAAAAATTGAATAATTTCTGAAGTGCTTCCCGTAGCAATTTGGTTGGTAAACACGCAACCTACACTCGAACGAATAATATTGGGGTTGTATAAATCTGTTTTTGGGTTGGCAATAATCACAGTATCTACATTGGCAGCATCTGCTGTTCGTAAGATGGCTCCAATATTTCCTGGCTTTTCAGGAGCTTCGGCTACTAAAATTAAAGGGTTTTCGCTGTGAAATTGAATGTCTTCTAAGGCGTGTGTTTTGATTTTAGCAACAGCTAAAATACCTTCGGTACTACTTCGGTAGGCGATTTTTTGGTAAACTTCTTGCGTGATTTCTGTAAGTTGATCTTCTGAAAAAGTGAAATTTTTTAATTTATCTTCCGTAAAAACTTCTGGACAAATATGAACGGCTTCAAATTCGTAATTCGCTTTTTGGGCCAATTGAATTTCTCGAATTCCTTCGATGACAAAAAGTCCTTCTTTTCTTCGGTTTCGTGACTTTTCTTGAAGCTGAAGGATTTGTTTGACCGTTTTATTTTGAGTACTGCTAATTTGCTTTCGCATACATTTTTAATCTAGCGGGCAAAATAAGCAATTTTTAGGTAATCAAGGGAATTTAGAAAACGAGATAATAATTGATTATTCTTAATTTATAACAATTGATATTTTCGTTATTCCAGACCTGCCCGTTCGGCAGCCGGGAATGATCCTGAATTAACATTTCGACTCCGCTCAATGTGACAATTCAAGGTGGCGTTATCATTATGATTTATTATGGAAATTCAATAATTTTACAATTGATGTTCGCCTTCAAAATAATTTACCAACAAAGCCACCACATAGTTATAGCTTTTAATGCCTTGCGGTTGGTTGTTTGCTTTTAGGTAACCTCCGTAAAAGATTTTGAAAAAAGGTTCAAAAGGATTTTCATGCGCTTCCCAAAATTGCTGAACTTCCTGATAATTCTTTCGGATACCTAAATTTAGCATGGCTATAATATTTTCAGCTTCGCAGGGATCGGTTACATAAACTTCGCCTATACAATATTTAAGCGCAAAGGTATATCCGCCATATTTAAAATAAGGATTGGGGTGATTCATGGTCGTTAAGCACGCCATAAAATTAGCTTCGTTTTCTTTAGCGAAACCTATTTGATGTCCCATTTCGTGACTGGTAGTGCTTGGTAATTTAAATTTTGGAATTCGGTTATTAACTTGTGCTTCATTGGTAAGTGGATTCAAATAGCCGTTAAATCCCATATAGGTTAATGGAATACTGAATAATGAAGGTTTTACACTATTTCCTTGGTAACTTAATTCGGGATATTCACTTTCAATGTGATGATAGCCTTCAATCGCCATTTTTCTGATGGCTGAATTTTTAAAGGGAAAATCAACTTTCAACGTATCGTTTCCCACTAAATTTAACTGAAGTTCATTAGCTCTTTTTGCCAATTTTTTCGTGAACGCAACCAATTGTTCTTGCGAATATTTGTTATTGATTTCTAAGGATTGGTGGAGCGGAAGTCGGTAATAATTCATTCCCCAAAATGCATGAAAGCAAAAGTAAACAATAGAAAGTGTGGCTAGGCCTTCTAATATCCAATGTTTAGGTTTTTTGAATTTGGTTTTAATTCGTAAATAAATCCAACGGATTAAACCAATCACCAGAATACTATACAAGATATCCCCAAAAGAAAAAGGTAACCAGCCCAAAGCGTAGCGTTCAAATTTGGAGATGTATGGATAAATGCCATTGCTGTAATAAGTCTCAATAAACTGAGGAAAGCGAGCCGCAATAGAAACTAATGCAATTTGAAGCGGCAATAAAAGGGCAAGTATAAAATGACTGCGTTGTTTCACGAGCTAAAAATACAAACTAAAGCTTTTACTGCAAATTTTATAATTGCTTAGAGAAACAATACCTTTGTGAAAATTGAAAATTTTATGTTTAAAACGTCATGCTGAACTTGTTTCAGCATCTCATCATACATTTCAAAATTGATAGGAGACCCTGAATCAAGTTCAGGGTGACGATAACTTACTTTAATCATAATTTTTGTAAATATTATAAAAACAGAATATGAGTCAAGAAATAAGAAATTTAGAACCCAAAGCGGTTTGGAATAAATTTGCCGATTTAAATGCAGTACCACGCCCTTCTAAAAAAGAAGAAAAGGTCATTGCTTTTATGAAAGCTTTTGGAGAAAACTTAGGTTTGGAAACCATTGTTGATGAAGCAGGAAATGTGATTATAAAAAAACCGGCTACTGCTGGAATGGAAGATCGATCAAAGATTGTTTTGCAATCACATTTAGATATGGTTCATCAAAAAAATAATGATACCGATTTTGATTTTGCTACGCAAGGCATTGATATGTATGTTGATGGTGATTGGGTTCGCGCAAAAGGTACTACACTTGGTGCCGATAATGGTTTAGGCGCTGCAGCAGCAATGGCTATTTTAGAAAGTACCGATATGGAGCATCCTGCAATAGAAGCTTTATTTACTATTGATGAAGAAACCGGAATGACGGGAGCTAAGAATTTAGATAATTCAGTTTTAGAAGGAGAGATTTTACTGAATCTTGATACCGAAGAAGATGATGAAATTGGTATTGGTTGCGCCGGAGGGGTAGATATTACTGCTACCAAATCTTACGAAGAAGAGCAGGTGAGTGGTGAAGTTGAAGCAGTTCAAATTACGGTGAAAGGTTTAAATGGTGGGCATTCAGGAATGGATATTATTAAAGGTCTAGGGAATGCCAATAAACTGATGAACCGCATTCTTTATAATTGTTTTAGGGAAGCTGATAGTAGAATTGCTGAAGTAAATGGTGGTGGATTAAGAAATGCGATTCCACGTGAAAGTACAGCTAGTGTTGTAATTGGTAAAGAAAACAAGTCGGAATTTGAGAAAGCTTTTGAATTTATAAAAACTTCTATTGAAACTGAATTTAAATCTTTAGAAAAAAACTTAAGCATTACTAAAGAAGTAATATCAACTCCTGAAAAAGTAATGACCAAAGAAGCACAGGCTGAAGTATTGAAAGCACTGTATACTGCGCATAATGGAGTTTTTAGAATGAGTCCTGATATAGAAGATTTGGTAGAAACTTCTAATAACGTAGCTAAAGTAAGTATTGCCAACGGAAAAGCTGAGGTTTCTTGTTTAACAAGATCTTCCGTAGAATCTGGAAAATGGGATTTAGCCTATAGCTTGCGTGCTGGTTTTGAGTTGGCCGGTTTCGAAGTTGATTTTAGTGGAGATTACCCAGGTTGGGCTCCAAATCCGGATTCAGCTATTTTAAAAGTTTTAGATGAGTTATACCAAAAACAAACCGGAGAGAAAGCGAATATTGCCGCTTGCCACGCTGGATTGGAATGCGGAATTATAGGCAGCCATTATCCTAAAATGGATATGATTTCTTTTGGACCTACCATTCGTGGAGCACACTCTCCAGATGAGAGAGCTAGTATTTCTTCTACTCAAAAATTCTGGGCATTTTTAAAAGAAGTACTTCAGCATATACCAAAGAAATAAAAAAGGAAAATTTTTAAACAGCTTGATGAAAAAAACCTCCAAGAAAGTTAATTCTCTTGGAGGTTTTTATAGTTAGTGAAATAATCTCACGACTCAAATCTCATCACTCACGTCTACTCAACTATTCATCAAAGATATTCTCGTAAGAATTCCCTTCGGTTGCGAATTGTTTATCACCTTTTACGTAACGATAATGTTTGTCTAGTTTGGCAATTTCTTCAAAATCTTCTTTATCTAATTCGTAACCTACGCTTTGAAGGTTTTGTTCTATTCTTCCTTCATTAGTTGACTTAGGAATAACGGCAGTTCCGCGTAATTCTGCCCATTTAATTAAAATTTGTGCTGGACTTGCGTTATGTTTTTTAGCAATCTTTTGAATAACTTCATTTTCTAGCAAAACAGGTTCGTCATCAGCTTTCATTTCTTCCGTACGATCGCCGCTTCCTAAAGGAGAATATGCCGTAAGGTTTATTCCGTGTTCGCTGCAATATTCTAATAAATCATTTTGTTGTAAGTACGGATGTAATTCAACCTGATTCATTTCCGGCATTTCTGTAGTTTCTTTTCTAAGGTTTTCCAGTTTTGTTGAACTAAAATTAGAAACCCCTACGTGCTTCACCAAGCCTTGCTTTTTAGCTTCAAGCATCGCCTCCCAAGTTTCACTTAATGGAACTTCTTCTAGCGATAAAAATTCTTCATCTTTTTCTGGGAATTTTACATCAGGTCTAAATGCTACTGGCCAGTGCATTAAGTATAAATCTAGGTAATCTAACTGTAAATCTTTTAAGGTTTGTTTTAAAGCAGGAATTACGTCTTCTTTTTTATGAGCGTTATTCCAAAGTTTAGAAGTTACCCAAACTTCCTCACGTTTTACTTCTCCACTATCAAATACTTTTTTAAACGCATTACCTACTTCATTTTCATTTCCGTAAATAGCTGCACAATCTATATGTCTGTAACCGTTTTTTAAAGCATGTTCCACGGCGTTTTCTACCATTTTAGGTTTAGATTTCCAAGTTCCTAAACCAACAGCTGGCATTTGATCTCCGTTTTTAAATTTTAAAGTTCTCATAGTATTAGTTCTTTTTTTTGTTCAATATATAAGAAGAATGAGAGTTATAAAAGAATTGAACTTACTTTAGCAGAACTTTAATAAGTTAGCTTAACACAGCTCAATTTATTACTTTCTAGGATGAAATTTCTCTAACACTTCTTTAAGATGAGAACGGTCTAGGTGCATGTAAATTTCGGTGGTGATAATGCTTTCATGACCTAACATTTGCTGAATGCTTCGTAAATCGGCTCCGTTTTCCAATAAATGCGTCGCAAAAGAATGTCGAAAGGTATGCGGACTTATTTTCTTCTTAATTCCTGCTTTTACTGCGGTTTGTTTTACAATCGTGAAAATCATGGCTCGGGTAAGTTGTTTTCCTCGTCGATTTAAAAAAAGCGTATCTTCAAAACCTTTTTGAATAGGGATATGTACTCGAATTTTATTTTGGTAGAGATTGATGTATTTCATGGTTAATGGACTTATAGGAACCAAACGTTGCTTGTTACCTTTTCCTGAAACCCTGATAAAACCTTCTTCAAAATAAAGATCGGAAAGTTTTAAAGTAATTAATTCTGAAACCCGTAAACCACAACTGTACAAAGTTTCTAAAATACAGCGATTGCGCTCTCCTTGTGCATGACTTAAATCTATACTTTCTATGAGCTGATCTATTTCTTCTGTTGAAAGGGTGTCGGGTAATTTCCTGCCGATTTTTGGAGATTCAATAAGTTCTAGTGGATTGTCTTTACGCAGATCTTCAAAAACCAAATAATCGAAAAAACTTCTTAGTCCCGAAATTATTCTAGATTGTGATCGTTCGCTCATCGTTTTTGAAACCTGATAAATAAATTCCTGAATCTTTTCTTCGGAAATTTTTATAGGAGAAGCTTCGATTTTGTTTTCTTCAAGGTAACTGATGAGTTTAACAATATCGTACTGGTAATTTTCGATAGAATTGGCAGATAAGCCTCTCTCTATGCGAAGGTAATGTTGATAATCGGTAAGTGCCTGTTGCCATTTCACGCGTTAAAAATAAAGATTTCAAGCTTAATATTTAAGTATATTTTAGTTTTTGCTTGAGAATTTTTTGGGAAATGCTAGGCTACATTTGCGTCAAACAAAAAAACAAATATAGTGTTATGAAAAAAGTAATTTTAAGTTATTTATTAGGTTTATTTGCGATTATTGGCGCCAATGCTCAAGCAGATTCAGAATTAGTTCAAATTGGTGTAAAAGGTGGGGTGAATTTTGCTACTGTAACAGGTGATGGTTTTGAAAGCCCCGATTCCCGTACTAGTTTTAATGCTGGTTTTGTAGCAGAAATTCCTTTTAGTGAACGATTTTCAATTCAACCAGAGGTTTTATATTCTGGGCAAGGTTTTGATGTAAAACGATTTGATCAGGACAATTTTTTAGATAATGATGAGAATGTAGAATACCAGTTAGATTACATTCAAATTCCTATTTTGGCTAAAATTTATTTAGTGAAAGGTTTAAATGTTCAAGCAGGACCGCAAATTGGTTTTAAAATTAATGAAGAAATTGATTATCAACCTAACGATGATGCCGGAGATTTTGATCTTGATGAAACAGAAGATATCGATATTAGCTTAGCAGCCGGTGTTGAATATAAATTTGATGGTGGTTTCTTTATTCAGGGAAGATATAATTATGGATTTACTGAATTAATTAAAGATTATGATGTGCATAACTCTGTTTTCCAAGTAGGTGTAGGGTTTATGTTTTAATTAGAAAGAGAAGATAGTAACTGACCAAAAAAACAAGAAGCCGACTTATCTAAAGTCGGTTTTTTTATTTCATTAAATTAAGATTTATAGAAAGTGATTTTATTTTTGATCGCTATCGTTTATACTGGAAGTAGAATATTCAATTTCGCAAGCTTAACCCAAATAATGAATTGTTCTGATAAGAAAAATATTACTATAAATACCATTAATCCTATATAATATAATTATTTCACTTAGGTCATAATAATTATTGCTAAGCCCACCAAATATTAAGAATCAGGTAGGTATTTATAGGTAATATAAAAATACCTTTTATTGTTATTGTTTTATTGAATTAGTCATTTAAAATCTACAAAATAATATGGTAAGTGATTAAAGAAATATTGAATCTTGTTTTTTAATTAATTGATTTTAAGTTGATTAATAAATTAATTATGATTTTTTTATATTTTTTTTGCTTTATGTTTAACGGTTATTGGTAAAATGTATATATATTTGTTTTAAATCTTAAAATAATTAACATTATGAAAAAATTTTTACTAGTTGCAGCATTCGCTGTTTGTGGTATTTTTAGTGCAAATGCACAAGGGTTTAAAGTTGGTGCCAATGTTGGGTATCCTATTGGAGATGCAGGCGATGCATACTCATTACAAGTTGGGTTAGATGTAGCTTATACTTGGGAAGTAGGAGATGGTTTCCAAGTTGGTGCTACTACAGGATATTTAAGATATTTTGGAGAAGATATGGACGAAACTTTAAATGGAGTGACCATTGAAGTAGAAAGTGTAGATGCAGGTTTTATTCCAATTGCAGCTACAGCACAATACACCTTTGGTGAAATGTGGTTCTTAGGAGCTGATATTGGTTATGCTGTATATGTAGGAGAAGGTGATGGAAATGGAGGATTTTTATACCAACCTAAATTTGGATGGTCTAGTGAGTCAATAGATGTATATGCATTCTACAAAGGAATCAGTATTTCTGATGAAGAAACAACACAAAGTTTTGGTGATGTGGAAGTTACTACTTCAACTGGTGGAGGTACCGCTTCTTCAGTAGGTTTAGGTGTTGCTTTTAAGTTCTAATCACTTCTTAGAGATATAATTTTAAACGAGAACTTTGGTTCTCGTTTTTTTTATAAAAAAATGACGGTATAATATAAATAAAATTATATTTGCCAAAAATTTCTAAAACTAATTAAAAATGAAAAAATTATTATTTATTGCTTTAGTAGCAATTTGTGGGGCATTTACTGTAAATGCACAAACAGCAAAATTTGGTTTAAAAGCTGGGTATGTGAATATATCGGCCAAGGAAAAATATCAAGATGTTTCTGCTTCCATTTCAGAATCTGGTTTTTATTTGGGGGCTTTGGCTGATATTACTATGAGTGAAAGTTTTCATATTCAACCTGAGGTTAATTATGCTAATGCAGAAGAAACAAGTTTTCTTTATATCCCTGTGTTGGCTAAATATTATATTAGTGATTCAGGATTTCAAGTTATGGCTGGGCCACAAGCTAATATAGTTTTGGAAGAAGCGATGGAAGGAATTAACAATTTTGGATTGGATTTAACGTTTGGAGTTGCTTATGATATTGATGAACATTTTTTCGTTGAAGCTAGGTATAGCTTTGAACTTACTAATAGAATAAAGGATGGTGGAGAATATGATGTTTCTGGTAGATTCAATACTTTATTTGTAGGGATAGGTTATAAATTCTAGTTTTTTTGGAAAATAATATTCAAGCGGGAACTTCGGTTCTCGTTTTTTTTATAAAAAAATGACGGTATAATATAAATAAAATTATATTTGCCAAAAATTTCTAAAACTAATTAAAAAATGAAAAAATTATTATTTATTACTTTAGTAGCAGTTTGTGGTTCATTTACTGTAAATGCACAAACTGAAAAAGGAAATTGGATGTTTGGGGGAGCTTCAACATTTTCTTTTACTTCAAATAAACAAACACCCGAATATGATGGAGAAGAATCAGAATCTGATTATAAGATGACTACCTTATCTTTTGCTACAGATGCTAATTATTTTGTTATTGAAAATTTGGCTGTAGGTATGCAATTAGTTTATACGGGTACTAAAAATACACAAGATATTTTTGATGGTGAATTAGAAATTAAACAGAATAATTGGGGGATACTACCGCAAATTTCTTATTATTTTAAGAATGGCCAATTAGCACCGTTTATAGGGGCCAAAATAGGTTACTTTAGTAGAAAAACAGACTATATTTCAACATCGACAGATATTGATTATACCGAATCTAAATTTGGAGGTTTAGCCTATGGGGCTGAAGCTGGCTTAGCATATTTTATTAGTAAAAACGTATCAGTGGATTTTTTAGTAGACTATTTGCACACATCTCTAGTAAGTGATGAAGATGATAATTATAAAATAAAAAATAATACTATTGGGGCGGGGATTGGTTTTAATATTTATTTTTAAACTATATACCTATTTTATATAAAAAGCAAGGACAAAAGTTCTTGCTTTTTTTAAATACGTAGAGATTTAATTAATTCAAGACATTTAGATCAATTATAAAAATGAAAAAACTATTACTCCTTATTGTCTTATTTATAACAGCTACTCTACAAGCACAAGAAATTAGTTATGGTGTTAAAGCAGGATTAAATTTATCTTATCTAAGAATTAAAGATAATGTGTTAGTTGATTCTAAAATGAAGTCTGGTTTTCATATAGGAGGTGTTGGAGAAATGAAAGTATCAAAGCTTTTTGCTATTGAAACTCAGCTTTTGTATTCACAACAAAATTCAGTTTTAGAAATAAAATTATCTGCTTTTAGACAATCAGATAGTAGAGGTTCAGAACCAGTATTTGAAGAAGATTTAGAAATAGATTATCAACTCGGTTATTTAAATTTACCTATTCTAGCTAAAATTTATATTATAGATGGATTTAATGTTTTTTTAGGTCCGCAATTTTGCTTTTTAGTTTCCGATAAAGAAAATTATGATTTTAAAAATTTTGATTATGGTTTTATGGGCGGTTTAGGCTATCAGTTAAATAGTGGTTTATTTTTTAGTGCTAATTATTATTATGGCTCAAGTGATATAAGCAACCAAAAAATAGGTATTAAGCAAGAAGTAATTCAGATTTCCGTAGGTTACATGTTATAAATTTAATGAAAATGAGAAAAATTATTTTTTTATTATTAGTAGTATATGCTGGTACATTAAAAGGCCAAGAATTAAAATTCGGTGTAAAAGCCGGACTTAACTTATCAAGTTTGCGTTATGATCCAGAACCACCAATCAATTTTAAGTTGAAACCAGGATTTCATATAGGTGGAATTTTTCAATATAAGCTTAGTGAGAAATTTGCTTTAGAATCGCAGCTATTGTATTCTCAACAAGGAGTTAAAACCCAGTTAGAAAACGTTATGCTTTATGGTTCCAATCCAGGTGATCCATTTATTGGTCCTCCTAATGGCATAACTGTAGAAGCAACAACTATGCTCAACTATATTAATCTTCCTATTTTAGCAAAATACTATTTTAAGGAAGGTCTTTTTGTAAATTTAGGTCCGCAGTTAGGTTACTTAATTAATGCTAAAGCTGAAGAAAAAAATGTAAAGTTTGATATGAAAGAATATTATACGGATATTGATTTAGGTTTAAATGGCGGTTTAGGTTACGAATTTCCCAATGGAATAATAGTAAATGCCAATTATTATTTAGGACTGTATGATATTTATGATGTAAAATCCCCATTTATAGAGCAAGAAGTTAAGCAAAATGTAATTCAGTTTTCGGTGGGGTATTTATTTTAAACATATTTGCTAAGTTTGTAGTAACAAAGAGCAATAGCTATTTATATGAAAAATATTTTAATACTGGCCTTACTACTTTTTACAGCCCATGCTTCTTTCTCTCAAATAGAAACGGGGATTACTGGAGGTTACTTAAATGTAAAAGCCGAGGGAGCTGATGATGGGCAATCTGGTTTTTATGGTGGGTTTTATGCTGAATTTTCTTTGAGCAATTCTTTCAAGTTTCAACCAGAATTGCTGTATGGTAATGCTGGAGATGAAAGTTTATTGTATTTGCCCTTGATGTTAAAATATTATGTGGGTGGTTCAGATGTAAATATTCAGGTAGGACCACAAGCCACTTATATTTTCAATAGTTCCAATAACGATGATGTAGCATTTAAAGATCAATTGGGCTTAGATCTTGGTGTAGGGGTAGGCTATGATATTTTGCATAATATCTATGTAAGAGCTCGTTATGGTTTTAAAATAGCTCAGCAAAGCGAAACTTTTTCTTCCGCAGATTTTAATACCTTTATGGTTGGTCTTGCTATAGGTCTATAAATTATGAAAATACTTATTATAAATGGTCCAAATTTAAACTTATTAGGTTCTCGAGAGCCTGAAATTTATGGGGGCTCTACTTTTGAAGATTACTTTTCTTCCCTTCAGTTTAAATTTAGGGAGGTAGAATTATCGCATTTTCAATCTAACCATGAAGGCGAAATAATAGATCAACTTCATCAAGCACAAGATGATTTTGATGGAGTAATTTTAAATGCAGCTGCTTACACGCATACTTCCATAGCTATAGCAGATGCTGTAAAAGCCATTCAAATTCCAGTGGTGGAGGTACATATTTCCAATACTTCGGCAAGGGAAAAATTTAGGCATACCTCTTTTATAGCTCCCAATGCTAAAGGTGTTATCGCAGGATTCGGACTTAAAAGTTATGAACTTTCCGTGTTAAGTTTTATGGAGATTGATGAGTAAGAAACATAAAGCTTACTTGAATTGGAGTAGTGGGAAAGATGCAATGCTAGCTTTGCATCAACTTCAATCTTCGGCGGAATTATCAGTCGAAAAATTAGTGACTACGGTTAATACAGATTTTAACCGGGTTTCTATGCATGGTTTAGCTATTTCTCTATTAGAAAAACAAGCAGAACGTTTACAATTACCATTATATCAAATTCCATTAAGTGGAAATGTGTCGATGAAAGTTTATAATGAAACCATGCAAAAACACGTTTCTTACTTAAAAAAAGAAGGTTTTAGCCATTCAGTTTTTGGAGATATCTTCTTGGAAGATTTAAAAACTTATCGTGAAGAACAATTAAGTAAGGTTGAACTTCAAGCGATTTTTCCATTATGGAAAAAAGATTCTCGAAGCTTGGTAAAGGAATTTATTGATATGGGTTACAAAGCGGTTGTGGTTTGTACTAATGCTAATTATTTGGGTGAATCTTTTTGTGGAAGAATTATTGACCATCAATTTTTAGCAGATTTACCTTTAACAGTAGATCCGTGTGGCGAGAACGGAGAATTCCACAGCTTTGTTTTCGACGGACCTTTATTTACTTCTCCTATTGATTTTGAATTGGGTGACAAAGTACTACGGGATTATTCACCTTCTAATGAAGATGATTGCCATCAAGAACCTCTGTCTTGGGATCATCAATTTTGGTATGTCGAGTTATTAGGTTAACAATAGTTGGGAAATGTACCAAAAAATTAGTTTTTCTTTATTTCTTTTTAATTCTCTTTTAACGCTTGATTGGTTAGGTTTTTATTTCATTTGCTTAAAATAAAAACTATAATTATGAACAAGAAATTTTTTTTATTACCAATTTTATTTTTAGGACTCTTTCTAGGATCTTGTAGCGATGATGATGTAGAAGAAGTGGTAGATAGAATTCGGACAATAGATGATATTCCGGTTAGCGAAACAGCTAGTGTAGACTATTTACCTATAAATCTATTTGAAATTCCTATTGAAACTGATGTAAACTTGCGTCAAGCTCTTGAAGATGAAACAGGAACTGACGAAACAATTGATCAAGTTGAAGATATAGAATTAGATGATTTAGACATCACCTTAGTAAGTGCTGATGATCAGGAAAATTTTGATTTTGTAAATTCTGTAACTTTAGGGGTACGTACCGATGAGTTAACGTATAAGGAAATAGCACATTTAGATGAAGTACCTACTGGTCAAACAACGATAGAACTCTCTACAACAGATGAGTATTTAGACGATTATGCGAAATCAGAAAGTTTAAAGTTAGTTATTAAGTTTGAAAGTACTGAAGATGCTAATAATCTAGAAGTTCGTTTAGATATGGAATTTGATGCAAAAATAGATCCTTCATTGTAGGGAATACCAAGATTATATAGCTTATAAAAAAAGTCCCAGAATTAACTATGGGACTTTTTTTATGAATAAAATTTTTAAGTTCTAAATATGAATTACTTCATCATAAGCAGCAGCAGTAGCTTCCATTACGGCTTCACTCATTGTGGGGTGAGGGTGAACTGCTTTTAAGATTTCGTGACCAGTGGTTTCCAATTTTCTAGCAACCACAGCTTCAGCAATCATATCGGTTACACCGGCACCAATCATGTGGCAACCTAGCCATTCCCCGTATTTAGCATCATAAATTACTTTTACAAAGCCTTCTTTTTTACCGGCAGCACTTGCTTTACCAGAAGCAGAGAATGGAAATTTACCAATTTTAATATCGTAACCTTGTTCTTTGGCTTGTTTTTCAGTTAGACCAACACTGGCAATTTCAGGAGTTGCGTAAGTACATCCAGGAATGTTACCGTAGTCTAAAGCTTCTACTTTCATTCCTTTGATTTTTTCAACGCAAATAATGCCTTCTGCTGAAGCAACGTGAGCTAAAGCAGGACCGGCAACAACATCACCAATCGCATAAATACCAGGCACATTGGTTTGGTACCATTCATTTACGACAATTTTATCTTTATCGGTTTTGATGCCTAAATCTTCTAAACCGATTTTTTCAATATTTGTTTTAATTCCAACAGCTGAAAGTACTATATCTGCTTCTAAGGTTTCTTCTCCTTTTTTGGTTTTTACTTTTGCTTTCACGCCATCACCAGAAGTATCTACACTTTCTACAGAAGAATTGGTCATTACCTTAATTCCTGATTTTTTGAAAGACTTCTCAAATTGTTTAGAAACCTCTTCGTCTTCTAGCGGAACTAAATTTGGTAGAAATTCAACAATAGTAACTTCTGTACCCATGGTGTTATAAAAATGAGCAAATTCAACACCGATGGCTCCAGAACCAACCACAATCATTTTTTTAGGTTGTTTCTTTAAACTCATAGCCTCGCGGTAGCCAATTACTTTTTCACCATCTTGAGGTAAATTAGGTAATTCTCTAGATCTTGCTCCCGTTGCTACAACAATATGATCTGCTTGGTAATCTTTTGTATTACCATCTTTATCTTTTACTTCTATTTTTTTACCGGATTTTAATTTTCCAAAGCCATTAATAACATCAATTTTATTCTTTTTCATTAAAAATTGAACCCCTTTGCTCATTCCACCGGCTACATCACGACTTCTCTTTACTACAGCATCAAAATCTTTATCAACTTTTTCGGCTTTTAAACCATAATCTTCAGCATGGTTGAGGTAGTTAAAAACTTCAGCACTTTTTAAAAGTGCTTTCGTAGGGATACATCCCCAATTTAAACAAACTCCACCTAGGCTTTCTTTCTCTATTATAGCAGTTTTAAAACCTAATTGTGAAGCGCGGATGGCAGTTACATAACCTCCCGGGCCACTACCTAAAACAATAATATCGTATTTACTCATAGTTCTATTTTTTAAGCTGAAATGAATTGCGAATTTAAACAATAATACCCATAACTAAAAGTATAGACTTAGTTAAGTATTACTTTTAGTTATGGGTAAATAATAACAAAGTAGGGAGCTATGTTATTTCTTCATTTGTATTTCGTAACCTTGATTATTAACTTCATTTAGTAAACTTTGGTAAGTTTCTAAATTATTATTTGGATCGTTAGCAAAGGCCGACGGAACTACTACAATTCTAAAATATTGGTCTTTTGTAAGACTGTTGTATTCTTCGATAGAGAGTTCATTAAGATCAAAATTACTTTGAAGGAATATAAGCACGTCATTAAAAGTATGATCAAAATTATAAACAACCTGTCCCATACCATTAGGGTCATAATAAATAGTTTGAGGCATTAATTTCCAAATATTTATATCTCCATCAGGGTTTTCGATAAAATCTGTAGAATGGTAAACAAGAACAGCGTCATCTTCAAAAACCTCAATGCCATCATCTGCAAATACATATTGAAATTCTCCATTATTATCTAGGTTAACACCATTCAAATCAATGGTAGTCCCTAATAAAGTCATACCATCTTGTCCCGGAGGTCCTTGTGGGCCACGGTCTCCTTCACAACTATTTAAACCCATAATTACTACTAATGCTATTGCTAAAATTTTTATTTTGTTCATCATTTTCTATGTTATTGGTTAAACTCTATACTAGCTGAATTTACACAGTAACGCTGTCCGGTTTCAGTAGGGCCATCGTCAAAAACATGACCAATATGTCCACCACAATTACTACATAAAATTTCAGTTCTAATCATTCCGAAGGTGGTATCTTTTACGTATTCAATACTGCCTTCTACCGACTGGTCAAAACTAGGCCAACCGCAATTACTTTTAAATTTAGCTTCACTTTCAAAAAGTACGTTTCCACAAGCAGCACACTTGTATTTTCCGTCTTCAAAATGAAGATTATATTTCCCGGTATGTGGAGCTTCCGTCCCTTTTTTTCTTAAGATTTTATATTGTTCTTCAGAGAGTTGTTCTTTCCACTCTTGTTCAGACTTTTCTATTTTATATTTTTTCATTTCTAACTGTTTATTTTTCTGCAGGAATAAAATTCATGGCATCACCATTCATACAATACCTTTTTCCTGTGGTTTCTGGAGGTCCATCGTTAAAAACATGTCCTAAATGTCCACCGCACTTGGCACAAAGAACTTCATTTCTGCTATAGCCCAATTTATTATCTGTTGAATAAAAGACTCCACCCTCAATTGGTTGATCAAAACTAGGCCACCCCGTACCGCTATCAAACTTATGTTTAGTTTTAAAGAGCGGGTTTTTACAAGCAGCACAAACAAAAGTCCCTGCTTCTTTGACATTATTTAAATCACTTGAAAAAGGTTTCTCGGTTCCTGCTTGTCTTAAAATGTAATATTCTTCTGCTGAAAGTTCTTTTTTCCATTCGGCATCTGTTTTCTGAATTTCAAATTGTTCACTTTTAGGTTTTTTCTGTGCGTTTCCATTACAACTTACAAAAGCGAAACAGATAGCTATAAGAAAGTAAAAAGAGCTTTTCATATTTATTTTTTTTCTAAATCTACAAAGTTTGTGCCGTTTATTAAATCGGCAAATTGTTAAAGCGATGATAAACTTTATTTTTTAAGATTATCAATTTCGTAGTTTTAACTATTAAAAGTGATTAACCATGAAAATTAGAAATTATAGTATAGTATTAGCGATGTTATTCGTATTTGTATCTTGTAATCAAAATCCTTTTACCGGAAAAAATACTTTGGCCTTAGTGCCCAATTCACAAATCCTACCAATGGCATTTGAACAATACGACCAATTCTTAAAGGAACACCAAGTAGTAACAGGTACTCCTGATGCTAGAATGGTAAAAGAAGTGGGGCAAAAAATAGCTACGGCAGCTGAGCGTTATTTAAATGCAAATGGTTACCAAGGTTATTTAAAGGATTATAAGTGGGAATATAACTTAGTTAAGGATGATGCAGTAAATGCGTGGTGTATGCCCGGAGGTAAAATTGTTGTATATACTGGTTTAATGCCTATTGCGCAAGATGAAGCTGGATTAGCTGTGGTTATGGGACATGAGGTAGCTCATGCGCTGGCAAATCATGGGCAGCAAAGAATGAGTGCAGGACAATTACAACAAGTAGGAGCGGCTGTAGGAGCTGCAGCTATTAGTAATGAAAACCAACAACTATTTCAAACTGCTTATGGACTAGGGACACAAGTTGGGGTAATGCTTCCATTTAGTAGAAGTCACGAAACTGAAGCCGATAAAATAGGATTAACTTTAATGGCCATTGCGGGATACGATCCTGATGAAGCCGCTAAATTATGGAAAAGAATGAAGGCAAAAAGTGGAGGACAATCACAACCTGAATTTTTAAGTACTCACCCATCTAACGATACAAGAATTAATAATTTACAGCAATGGGCCGCGGGAGCAAAAGCAGAAGCAAGAAAGTTTGGAGTGACTAATTTTCAAAGTTAATCACAAAAAAAAGTCCATAAAAAAACCGGAATTAATTCCGGTTTTTTTATGGACTTTTTTTTCTATTTTTCTGTATGTTCAGGAAAAGTAGCTTCCACAATTCTTAAGGCTTCATCATAATGTGATTTTTTTGCCTGTAATTGAACTTGTCCTGGTAAACCTCCACCAAATCCTGCGCGTAAACCAGATTCAAAATTATTTTTAGAAATAGAGTCTATACCTGCTTTATGAAATAATTCTTGTAAATATTGTACATTGACTTCTGAGCCGGTATAAACATTTTGATAGGTTGAATTTTCTGTACTCATGACTTATAATTTTATCCTAAAAATACATCTTTCAATTTAAAAAGTTAATTCATTTATGCTGAAATTAACTAAAGTTCAATTTCCACTTGATTTGCAATTAAATCTTCAAATGTTTCCCGTTTTCTAATCAATTTAGCTTCTCCATTATGCCATAATACCTCAGCAGGTCTAAATCTTGAATTGTAGTTACTGGCCATCGAGAAACAATAAGCCCCAGCATTTTTAAAAGCTAAAATATCCCCTTCACTTATCTCTGCAATACGTTTGTTATTGGCAAAGGTATCGGTTTCACAAATGTAACCTACCACCGAATAGAAACGTTTGTGTTTAGTAGGGTGGCTAATATTTATAACTTCGTGTTTAGAACCGTAAAACATAGGTCTAATAAAGTGGTTAAATCCAGAATCAACTTGTGCAAAAACAGTAGAAGTCGTTTGTTTTACAGAATTCACTTTCACTAAAAAATACCCTGATTCACTCACTAAGAATTTTCCAGGTTCAAAAGAAAGGGTTAATTCTTTGCCGTATTTTTTGCAGAATTCATTAAAGCGTTTACTTAATTTTTTGCCAAATTCTTCAATATTCGTTTCAATATCGTTTTCATGGTAAGGAACTTTAAAACCACTACCAAAATCTATAAATTCTAGATTTTTAAAATTTTCGGCAGCTTCAAATAAAATTTCAGAAGCGTATAAGAAAACTTCTACATCTAGAATATCACTTCCGGTATGCATGTGAATACCGTTAATATTCATTCCTGTGTTTTCTACGATTCTTAATAAATGAGGCATTTGATGAATTGAAATACCAAATTTAGAATCAATATGACCTACGGAAATATTAGTGTTTCCACCCGCCATTACATGGGGGTTTATTCGGATACAAACCGGAACTTTAGGATGAATAGTTCCAAATTTTTCTAAAACAGAAAGGTTATCTATATTTATCTGTACTCCTAATTTTACGGCTTCTTCAATTTCTTGAATAGAAACCCCGTTGGGTGTGAAAATAATTTTTTCAGGAGCGATCCCCGTTCTTAATCCCAATTTCACTTCTTGAATAGAAACGGTGTCTAAACCACTCCCGCATTTAGTAAGTAATTTAAGAATGCTAATGTTTGAAAGCGCTTTTACCGCATAATTTATTTTGACCTTCTTTACCTGTTTAAAAGCATTGGTTAAGCGTTTATATTGAGCAACAATTTTTTCGCTATCATATACATAAACTGGACTACCAAAATCTTTTGAAATCTGTAAAAGGTCTTTGTTTTTCATTCGTAAATAGGATTAATCTATAGAATTTTAAAAATGCGAAAATACTCACTTTTTTAATTTTTTTGAGAGTTTTAAATTGATAAAGTCATTTATTTCAAAGCGAATAAAAAATTGGCAATCTATATTGTTCCTCTTTTTAATAACTATTTTATGTTAAGCGTTATAGTATTTACTGTTCCAAATGGCACTGTTAAAGTTTTTTCCTTTTTTAAAACCGTAGAAAATGGCCATTCCGCCAATCCATTTTACCATAAAAAAGGCTATCATGATAAACTCCGCGGTAGTTTGGTTTTTAGAAAAAAGATCATCAGGTAAAAGAGCAGTAATGCCAATACTTAAAGCTATAATTAAGAGGATTAAATTTTCTAAACTTTTAAATGGCCAAGCATATAATTTTCTTAGTGGATGCAGATCGTTTCCCCATTTATGGATGAGATAGTAATAATCGTTACCAATAGGAGCGAAGAGAAGTGGATCGTCTGCGTTTTCAAGTCGAAAGGATTTTGAGGGAGCAATAATTTTTAGTCCCGATAGGGTAATTTGATGCTTTTTTTGAAGTTGTTTTATTTGTTGAATTGCTTCATAAGGTAATTCTGCTTTAAAGTAATGAGAATTTAAAAAACGTAGCCGGTAAGTAATGCAAATATTTTTAATCTGCTCTATGTGATAAATTTTATCACTTTCTAATAATTCAAAATTAAAATCATTACTGATAGACTGCCCATCATTTTCTTCGATTTTTTTAAGAATTTCGTTTTCTTTTTTTTCATCCTGCTCTAGGATTTTCTTTACTTGATGGAGTAAACCTTCTTCTGTAATTTTTTTATTTCTAGCTTTAATTAGCTGTTTTTCTACATTAATTTTAGCCCAATTCATCTCATTCTTTTTCACTAAAATAAATAATAATTAAAAGCTAATTTGCTATGAATTAAAGTTTAACAAAAGTGTTAGTCAAATATATTTTAGAAAAAAATTAAGAATGTTTCATTAAAATTATTAAATTCGTTAAATTGATAACCCAAAACCCAATTATGAAAACATTAAACTACTTTTTTAAAATTAGCTTGATAGCGATATTATTTATTAGTTACTCTTCTCAAGCACAGTCGGATGCAAAATCATCTGTTTTTGAAGGAAATGATTTAGAAACATTTTCTAAAGCGATGAGTGTAAATACAGGTGATTTCTTTAATGGTGATAAATTGACTGTTTTCACACCTACGAATGCGGCTTTCGAAAATTTGAGTACTGAAAAGTATGTGGAAATGCCTTCAGATTCAAAATTAAGATCAACAGTTTATTATCATGTAGTACAAGGTAATTTGAAATCAAGTGACTTAAAAGCCTTGATAAAAGAAAAAGGAGGAAGAGCCATGTTAAAAACTCTAGAAGGAACAACATTAACTGTCTCTGAGAATTCAAATGGTGATATCTTTGTAGTAGATAATTTAGGAAGGGTAGCAAGCGTTTCTGAGCCAGACTTATCTCAAGGAAATGTTATTTATCATAAAATAGATAAAGTGCTATTACCCGCAAGAAACCGATAAAAAGAAAATTTTACTTTATATTAAAATATTGCCGGCGAAGAAATTTGTCGGCTTTTTTTATTCAATTTTTTTAGTTCTTATAAAACTATAAACCCCTTTTCCTTCGGCAATCAATTGATCTTCCCCTTCTATATAAGTTTTCATTCGGGTTACCATAATCCGTTTTCCGAGCCTCACTAATTCACCTTCTACAATAATGGTTTTACTTTTTGCAGCAGTAAGGTAATCTACGCGTAAATCAATAGTGGCCATTTTATCTTTGGTAGAACTACTATAGGTGCTACCTACAATTCCCCCAACTGAGTCCATCACCGTGGCAAGCATACCGCCGTGCCAGTAGTTGTTTCTAAAATCTCCTACTACTTCAGGCCTGTAGGGTACTTTTACTTTTACATAACCTTTTTGAAGTTCAATTATTTTTAGACCGAGAAATTTATGAACAGGGATAAGCTCTTCAGCAATTTTCTTTATAGCTTCTTTATTCATTTTAAGAAATTTAAATCTAAAGTTAGCGAGATTTATAAAATAAAAAAACCGAATACTATAAAGTATCCGGTTTTAAAAAAAAATATTAAATAAAACTATCGTAAACTAGCTCCTAATTGTTTTTCAAATTGTTGCTGAAGTTTACTCATTATTTTATCTACTTGTTTATCTGTTAAGGTTTTGTTTTCATCTAAAAAAGTAAAGCTCACTGCGTAACTTTTCTTTCCTTCTGGAAGGTTTTTTCCTTGATAAACATCAAATAATTCAACATCTTTTAAAACTTTTCTTTCTGCTTTTGTTGCAATATCATAAATATCACTAAAACTTACTTTTTCATCTAATAGCAAAGCAAAGTCTCTTCTTACTGAAGGATATTTAGGAATATCCCTGAATTCGGTTTTATGTTGTTGAACAAATTCAATAATCAAATCCCAGTTAAAATCGGCATAGATAACTTCTTGCTCAATATCAAATTTCTTTAAAATTGCTTTTTTAACCACTCCAAAATCTACGATTTTCTTTTTTCTGGTAGAAATGCTTAAACCTTCTGAAAATAAGTCACTAGTGGTAGGTGTATATTGAAGCTGATTTAAGCCTAACTTCTGTAAAACTGAAGAGACCGTACCCTTAGCAAAAAAGAAATCACTTTTCTTAGGAATAGAATTCCAACGTTCAGTATTTCTATTTCCACTGATGAGGAGGGATAAATGTTTTTGTTCTTCTCTTCCAGAAGGAAAATGATGATAGGTTTTCCCAAATTCAAAAAACTTGAGATTATTATTTTTTCTGTTAATGTTATAAGCTATAGCTTCTAAACCACTAAATAACAATGATTGGCGCATTACTGCTAAATCTTGACTTAGTGGGTTAAGCATTTGTACATTATGCGTTTCTTGCAATCCATCACTAAGTTCAATATAGTCTTTTGTAGTTAAAGAGTTGGCCATCGTTTCATAGAAACCTTGCCCTACTAATTGATCAGCAATGATATTCTGTAAACGGTAATCTTCGAATCTGCTTGAATTTGAAATGGAAGCATTTAACTTCTCATTGAATTCTATATTATTGTATCCATATACACGAAGAATTTCTTCAATTACATCTACTTCGCGTTGTACATCTACCCGATAAGCAGGAATAGTAAGTCCCATACCGCTTTCAGTTACATTATTTACTCGAATATCTAACGAAGCTAATATTGACTTGATTATTTCCGGTTGGATCTCTTGCCCAATTAGGCTATTAATTCTGTCGAAAGTTAAGAATACTTGAAAGTCTTCAATTTTCTTTGGATAAACATCATCAATGTCACTAGTGACAACTCCACCGGCTGTTTTTTGAATTAATAAAGCCGCTCTACGTAAAGCATATTTAGTGATGTTAGGGTCGATTCCTCTTTCAAACCTAAATGAGGCATCAGTATTTAAACCGTGGCGTTTTGCGGTTTTACGAACACTCACCGGATTAAAATAAGCACTTTCTAAAAATACGGTACTCGTTTTTTGGGTGACTCCGGAATGCAGTCCTCCGAAAACACCAGCGATGCAAAGTGGTTTTTCAGCATCACAAATCATTAAATCTTCTTCGTGAAGCTCTCGTTCAACTTCATCTAAGGTGGTGAATTTTGTCCCTTTAGGAAGTGTTTTCACCTTAATTTTATTATCGGTAATATAATCGGCATCAAAAGCATGTAAAGGTTGCCCTAGTTCATGTAACACATAATTGGTGACATCTACTACATTGTTTTTAGGCGTAATTCCAATTGCTTTTAATCTGTTTTGAAGCCAAGCCGGAGAAGCTGCTACTTTAACTCCAGAAATGGTCACGCCGCAATAGCGTGGTGCCAAATCATAATTTTCCACTTCGATAGCGATTCTTCTGCTTCTATTTTCAACGTGAAAATTACTTACCGATGGTGTATCTAAGGGAGTATTTATTTCCTGCTGAAGTAAACCTGCTTTTAAATCCCTTGCTACTCCATAATGACTCATTGCATCTGCCCGATTAGGGGTTAAGCCAATTTCGAAAACCTGATCAGATTCTACATCGAAAACTTCTTTAACTGGCGTTCCTGGCTTTAAATCTTCCGCCAGAACCATAATACCGTCATGACTTTTACCAAGACCTAATTCGTCTTCGGCGCAAATCATTCCGTTACTTACTTCACCACGAATCTTTCCTTTCTTAATCTTCCAAGGCTCTTGCTTATCATCATAAAGAGTAGTACCAACCGTCGCTACAGGGACTTTTTGTCCTGCAGCCACATTGGGAGCCCCGCAAACAATTTGTACAGGATTTCCATCGCCTATATCAACAGTAGTGATATTTAAACGATCTGCGTTAGGATGTTTATCACAGGTAAGCACGTGACCTACCACAATTCCTTCTAAACCACCTTTAACCGACTCAAAAGTGTCTATTCCCTCAACTTCTAAACCAAGATCTGTTAAAAGTTCTCCGGTTTTTTCTGCTTCCCAATCGGTTTTAATAAACTGCTTTAACCAGTTATAAGAAATCTTCATTAAAATTTATTTTTTCAATAGAAAAACAATGCGCTTTTTCTTTATAAAGCGGCAAAGATACTATTAATTTGGCAAAATCTAAGATTCTTAAAATAGTAACTTATAAAGATTTTATGTAAATTTCAGGTATACTAGAAGCCTATGAAAAAACATTTATTAATAATAAGTTGCTGTTTATTTCTATATAGTTGTGGGGATACTTCAAGGAATTTCGACTGGCTTGTTGGGGACTGGATAAGAACCAACGGAAAAGCCTCAGAGCAAACCTATGAGCAATGGCAAAAAATTTCAGCTGAAAAGTATGAAGGTTTAGGCTTTACTTTGGTTAAAAAAGATACCGTTTTTAAAGAAAACCTAAGCTTGCTTAAGGAAGAAGGAAAATGGAATTTAACCGTTAGAGGTGTTCACGACGATGTAGTTAAATTTTCCCTTAGCAATCAAACATCAAAAAGTTTTACTGTAGAAAACCTTTCCAATGAATTTCCGAAAGTTATTTCTTATGAATTAATAGATGAACAGCTAAAAGCGACTATTGCTGATGATGAAAATTCAATCGATTTTATTTTTGAGAAAGAATAAAAATTATAAAAACTGAATTATCTCAGACCAAATAAAAGTTGAAAAGAAACCTAGAATTATTCCAATACTTAGAATTAAATTCGCCAATTTCGGATTTAGTCCATATTGAGTAGCAATAATGGTAGGAGTAACCATAGGTGACATGGAAGCTTCAAAAACAGCTACTTTTCCCGTGAGTGAATTAATATTCAATAGATATAAAATGCTGAAAATTATTAGTGGGGCTAATACTAATTTATACATTAACGATAAACTCAAAAGTTTTACATCGCTTTTCCATTCTTTTAGCTGAAGTTGTAAACCTACCGAAAATAAAGCCATCGGAACTAACGTAACACTTAATGCTTCTAATAGGGAATCTAGTGGACTTAAGTCTAAAAACTGTGGAAGTACAAATGCCGCAATAAACGCTAGAAAAGGAGGGAAGCTAAATACTTTTTTTATCATAGCTAAAACATGAAATTTACCTTCTGTACTTGCTTTTACAGCTGTAATCACGCCTAAGGTGGAAACGATTAAAAAACAACTTTGGTCGCAGAGAATAGCTATCTCTAATCCATCTTTTCCATAATAAGCTTCGGTAAGTGGGAAACCTAAAAAGGAAGTGTTCCCAAAACCACTTAACAGAATCAGTACCGCTTTTGTTGCGGCATTAAGCTGAATGAAACGCGAAATGATTTCAACAAAAATAAAACTGAATCCAAAAACCACAAGTGGCATCACAAAGGGAATCACCAGCTCTGTATTCCATTCAATTTGTGGAATGTATTTTAAAGCGATTGCCGGTAAGGCAATATATATCACCCAGAAATTGACTGTTACATAGCTATTTTCTGGTAATCTTTTAAATTTTCGGGCAGCAACCCCAGCCAAAATGGCAAGGCCAATAAGTATAAAATTATTCATTAACTAATGTAATTCCAAAGCGTTTTATTTTTGGCAATTTGCTGATAAGTGTAGTTAACAACCCTATTTTCTTCCATTTGTAACTTCGGATCATTTTTTAGCAATTGCATGGCATAAAAACGTGCTGTTTTTAGAATATCATTATCTTTTACAATATCTGCGATTTTTAAATTGAGTACCCCACTTTGCTGTGTTCCCATGAGATCACCCGGTCCGCGGAGCTTTAAATCTACTTCTGCAATTTGAAAACCATCGTTGGTTTGCGTCATCGTTTCTAATCGGGTTTTACTGTCATTAGAAAGTTTGTGGCCAGTCATTAAAATACAAAAACTCTGCTCGGCACCACGACCTACACGTCCACGCAATTGGTGCAATTGCGAAAGTCCAAAACGTTCGGCACTTTCAATAATCATTACACTGGCGTTGGGCACGTTTACACCTACTTCAATTACGGTAGTAGCGACCATAATTTGTGTTTCGCCATTGGCAAACCGATTCATTTCGTAATCTTTATCAGCAGGTTTCATTTGACCGTGAACAATGGAAATTTGAAACTCAGGTTGTGGGAAATCCCTGGCAATACTTTCGTAACCATCCATCAAATCTTTATAATCCATTGTTTCCGATTCTTGAATTAATGGATAAACCACATAAACTTGCCTGCCTTTTTTTATTTCATCCCGAATAAAAGCGAATACTTTTAACCGGTTATTGTCATAGCGGTGTACTGTTTTAACCGGTTTTCTTCCCGGTGGAAGTTCATCAATAACAGAGATGTCTAAATCACCATATAAGCTCATCGCTAAAGTTCTGGGAATAGGCGTTGCCGTCATGACCAAAATATGTGGTGGGATAACATTTTTCTTCCACAATTTAGCACGTTGCGCAACCCCAAAACGATGTTGCTCATCAATAATAGCTAATCCTAAATTTTTAAACTGAACTTTATCTTCCAGCAAGGCGTGCGTCCCAATAAGAATATCCAGTTCGCCATTCTCCAAGCGTTCGTGAATAATTTTTCTTTCTGAAGTTTTACTGGACCCGGTAAGTAAGGCCAGTTGTAAGTCTGTTTTTTCACAGAGCTCACTAAGCCCATTGAAATGTTGTGTAGCTAAGATTTCTGTGGGAGCCATTAAACATGCTTGAAATTCGTTGTCTTTAGCTAATAAAGCTGTCATTAAAGCCACAATCGTTTTTCCTGATCCTACATCACCTTGTAATAAGCGGTTCATTTGAGCACCGGAACCCATATCGTTCCTAATCTCTTTGATAACCCTTTTTTGAGCATTGGTTAAATCGAACGGAAGATGGTTTTTGTAAAAATCGTTGAAATAAGTACCTACCTGATCAAAAACAAAACCTTTGATTTTTTGCTTCCGCAGCATATTTTTAATTAACAGTTGAAGCTGAATGTAAAACAGTTCTTCAAATTTTAATCGAAATTGAGCTTTTGCCAGTTTTTCAGTGGATTGTGGAAAGTGGATATTAAAAAGCGCTTCCGATTTAGAAATAAGCTTTAGTTCTTTCCGAAGGTAATCGGGTAAAGTTTCCAGAAAGCCTTTTTTGTTTTCCAAAAAAAGTTGCTGAATCATTTTGGTAACCAATCTATTGGTAATTCCACGTTTACTCAAAGTTTCTGTAGAACTATACATGGGTTGCATAGTCACACGCATTTGCTTTTCGTGTTCTTTTAGTAATTCCATTTCAGGGTGGGGCATGGAGAAAACGCCGTTGTACCAGTTTACTTTCCCAAAGATTACATAAGGTTCGTTAAGTTTTATACTTTCTTTAATCCATTTATGGCCACGAAACCAAACCAGTTCCATTTTACCGGTTTCATCTACAAAATCGGCCACCAAACGTTTGCCACGTTTTTGAGCAACCGTTTTTAGGTGAACAATTTTACCCACCACTTGAATTTCTGCCGAATTACGTTGTACTTCATTAATCTTATAATAATGGGTCTTATCAATATACCGATAAGGGAAAAAGTTGAGCAGATCTTGGTAAGTATGAATCCCCAATTCTTTCCGAAGTAAATCGGCACGATTAGGCCCAACGCCTTTTAAATAATCGATAGGAGTGTGCAATGGATTGGAATTCATAAAAACGAAGATAGTAAATATTGAAAATTACTCTATTTGTAGTTACTCTTTTTTCGTATTTTCGAAGTGATAATTAAAAGTACTTATGCAAAAAATACTTTGGCTGCTTCTTTTAGCAAGTCCATTTTTTATACAAGCCCAACAAACTGAAAAGTTAGATATTCAACGAATTTCTGGAATTGTTCATTTACTACCGGAAACGGAAAGCGTAAAAGGAAAGCTTCAAATAGAATTTAAAGTTTTACAAGCTACGGATACCATTTACTTAGATGCGGTAAAGATGAAGGTTGAATTATCTAAAAAATCGAAATTTAAACCTGAAGTTTTTTCTGCAGAAAATAAAATTTATTTTGTTGAAAATTTTAAAGCCGGTAAAACTTACCAGGTTGAATTTTCTTATGAAGCAAAACCTAAGCAGGCTTTATACTTTTTAGGTTGGGATAATGGTGGTAGCAACCAAATCTGGACGCAAGGGCAAGGTAAATATACTTCTCATTGGTTGCCGAGTTTAGACGATATGAATGATAAAATTGAGTTTGACCTTTCCTATCAAGTTCCACAAGAATATCAAGTAATTGCCAATGGAAAATTAATTGCTACTGAAAAAAAAGGAAAAGAAAAGCTTTGGGAGTTTAATATGAATCACCCGATGAGCAGTTACCTTGTGGCTGTGGCGGTAGGAATTTATGAGGCTGAAGACATTACTGCGGCAAGCGGAATTCCTATAAAACTTTACTACGAACCACAAGATGAAGATAAAGTAGAGTGGACGTATAAATATTCAAAAAAGATATTCGATTTCTTTGAGCAAGAAATCGGTGTTGCGTTCCCGTGGCAGAACTATAAACAAATTCCGGTGCGTGATTTTCTTTATGCCGGGATGGAAAATACCACGGCAACTATTTTTTCTGATATGTTTATGGTAGATAAAATCGGGTTTGTAGATAGGAATTACGTAAATGTAAATGCGCACGAATTGGCGCATCAATGGTTTGGTGATTTCGTGACCGAAAAATCAGGAACCCACCACTGGTTACAGGAAGGTTTTGCTACTTACTATGCATTGCTGGCAGAACGCGAAATTTTTGGAGAGGATTATTTTTATTTTAAACTCTATCAAAATGCTGAAAAGTTAAAAGAATTAAGCGATTCCGGAAAAGGGGAAGCTTTAAAAAATGCCAAAGCCAGTTCACTTACTTTTTATCAAAAAGGAGCTTGGGCATTACATGTGTTACATGAGAAAGTAGGCGACGAAGCTTTTAAAAAAGGAATAAAAGCTTATTTGAACAAATACGCTTATCAAAATGTAGAAACCGAAGATTTTATAACTGAAATGGAAAAAGCCAGCGGAATGGATCTTACCCAATTTCAAACCGATTGGCTGGAACAATCTGCTTTTAAAGCAAGTCAGGCATTAGAAAGTTTAAAGAAATCTACTTTTATCAATAACTATTTATCCTTAATTGCTTTACGAAGTATTCCTCTCAAAGATAAATATGAGCAATTGAATAAAGCTTTAGATTTTCCCGTAAACGAATATTTGGGACAGGAAGCGGTTGCCCAATTAGCAAAAGAAAACGTAGAAGAAGTACTTCAACTGTATAAAAAAGCTTTCGGCACAAATAATATTTTTGTCCGTCAAGCTATTTCAACTTATTTAAAAGAAATTCCGCAGCGCTTAAAAAAAGATTATGAAAGTTTGCTCAACGACCAGTCTTATTTAACCATCGAGCAGGCCCTGTTTAGTCTATGGCAAAATTTCCCCGAAAGTCAATCTAAATATTTAGAAGCCACCAAAAACTTAGAAGGTTTTAGTAATAAAAACATCAGGTTAATGTGGTTGACTTTAAGTTTGGTTACTCCTACATATCAACCCGAGAATAATAGCAAATTCTATCAAGAACTTTCTGGTTATACGAGTCCAAAATATGCTTATGAAATTCGACAAAATGCGTTTGGATATCTTTATCAAATAGAATCATTTACCGAGCAAAACTATTTAGATTTAATGCAAGGATCGGTGCATCCGGTTTGGCGTTTTAGAAATTTTTGTAGGGAATTATTAGCTGAGTTAGCTTCAAAACCACAACAACGGGCCATTTTGTACAGTATAAAAGATAAAGCTCCAGAAAAGCAACAAAAAGTGCTCAATAAAATTTTAGAAGAATGAAAGCATTGGTTATTTCAGGAGGAGGGAGTAAAGGGGCTTATGCCGGTGGTGTAGCTTCCCATTTGATGAAAGTTCAAAACCGAGATTACGATATTTTTGTAGGTGCTTCCACAGGAAGTTTACTGTTAACACATTTGGCGATTGGAGAAATAGATAAACTTCACCGAGTCTATACCAATGTGAACCAAAAAAGTATTTTCAGTTTAAATCCGTTTAAGATTAAAAAGAAAGACAATCGGGAATATGTAAGCATTAATTACTTAACTACCATTCTTCAGTTTATTAAGAAAAAACGGACTTTCGGTGAAAGTAAAAACCTCCGGAAATTAATTCAACAAAAAATTACCAAAGATGATTTTCTACGGGCCAAGAAAAGTGGAAAAGACATTGTAATTACCGTTTCTAACCTTACCAAAAATAATGTAGAATACAAGTCTATTAAAGAGTTTAGCTACGAAGAATTCTGCGATTGGATCTGGATTTCCTGCAATTATATTCCCTTCATGAGTTTGGTGAAAAAAGATGGCTATGAATATGCCGATGGCGGTTTTGGTAGTATGGTTCCCATTCGGGAAGCTATTCGTCGTGGAGCTACAGAAATAGATGCCATAATTCTGGAATCTGAAAATATGGAATACAATAAAGTGCTCGGTAAAAACCCATTCTCATTAATGATTAATCTTTTTGGTTTTGTATTGGATCAAGTAGAACGCAGCAATATTATTGAAGGAAAACTGGCTGCCACCAATAGAAATGTAGTTCTCAATTTATATTATACCCCTAGTAAACTCACTGAAAATTCTTTGATTTTCGATAAAAAACTTATGACAAGCTGGTGGGAGCAAGGCTTTAAATATGCTAACGATAAAGCTCTTAATTTAAAGGAAAATGAATTGAAAGATAGGTAGGGAGGGGTAGCATGACCACCCTGAACTAACCTGTACGTCCGGCAGACTGGGTTGATTGAGCGGTTCGTTTTACCTATTTTGATTGATGCTACTGGATGAGACTAGATGTCAAGCACTGGAATGACGAAAATTCAAATATTCACTAACTCCAATAGTATCTAAGAGTAATCTTTAAGTCAGAGGGGTTACCAAAGTTGGTGTACTTCATTTTTAAGAAAAGCCAATCCTGTTTCGCTAGGTGCTTTTTTATCGAGTAATTCCGTTAAAATTACTTCTCTCAATTTTTCTGGAGAATCTACCTTTTCGCTCATATTCGCTTGTCTAATCATCGAAATAGTAGCATTTTTGGTAGCTTTAATTGCATTCCAACATTTATTGCTTACATAAATTTGTTGAGCCAAGTTGTGTTCAAATTCCTGTTCGATATTTCTAATAAGTAAATTTTCGTAATCGTGTTTGCTATCGTTGTAAGGTTTCACCCGAATTAATAAACTGCCGGGATTAATTCGCTCTAAAAATAAAGTCATTCGTTCCATAGCCTGTAAGCGGTGCGGAATAGTGTTTTTAGAACTTTCTCTTTTCAGCTCAAAAATTCGACGTTTATTTTCATCGGTCAAGTAGCTGTTAAAATAATAAAACCCAATAAGGCCAATAACCACAGCCGGTAATAGGTTAAAGAAAACTTGTAAAAAATTGATATTCTCCATAATTAGTAGCGTACGTCTTCCTTTTCAAAAGAATCCTTAGATTCTTTATAATTATAATTTCCGCCAAGATACTCACATTTTTGCAAAGAAGAAACTCCTTCAAAAGGAACTTTTACTTTATGGTATTCAAAAGAATCTGCCAAAGACTTGGTGAAATCTTGATCGCTAAGGTTAAGTTCTATATCGTCCATAGTAAATTGGCAAGGATGCTCGTATCCTGACGCATGGGTAACTTCCAATAATTCTTTTCTAAAATTCTTAAAATAATAGTTAACGCGTTCTCCTTTATCTTTTACATTAATTCCGGCTTGTAACCATTTGCTTTGTGTAGCTACTCCTGTGGGGCAAGTGTTGGTATGGCAAGATTTAGCTTGAATACAACCTACGCTCAACATAGCTTCCCGCGCTACATTTATACAATCTACTCCCATGGCAAAAGCCATCGCAGCTTTGGAAGGGAAGCCAAGTTTACCACTTCCAATAAATACAATTTTCTCACTAAGGTCATTATGTTTAAAAATCTTGTAAATATTTCTGAAGGCAAACATCCATGGTAAGGAAACATGATCAGCAAAACTTGGCGGTGCAGCACCTGTTCCACCTTCACCACCATCAATGGTTATAAAATCGGGGCCTTTGTTTTGTTGCTTCATAAGTTGGGCAAAATTCTCCCAGTCTTTTAATTTTCCTACAGCAGCTTTAATTCCTACCGGTAAACCTGTTCGGTCAGCAATTTTTTCAATAAAATCTATCAGGCCTTGATTTCCATCAAAAGCAGTATGATAAGGTGGTGAGACCACGTCTTTGCCTACTTCAACTCTTCTTATTTCAGCAATTTCTTTAGTGATTTTAGAAGCTGGTAAAACACCACCTTTTCCGGGTTTTGCACCTTGGGAAAGTTTTATTTCAATAGCTCTAATGCACGGGTTTTCTTCTACTAATTGGGCTAAATTTTCCAACGAAAAATTTCCTTCATTATCGCGAACTCCAAAATAACCCGTACCTATTTGAAAAATAATATCTCCACCTTGCTTGTGGTATGGGGATAACCCGCCTTCTCCTGTGTTGTGATATGCATAGGCTTTTTTTACACCCAAGTTTAAGGATTGAATTGCACGGGCAGAAAGACTCCCAAAACTCATGGCTGAAACATTAATAACTGAAGCTGGCCTATATGGTTTTCTTCGCTTGTGATAGGCTCCGAAAATTTTTGCACAAGGAAGAAAGTATGGGTCTTCCGCATTTGGATGATTCTTGGGTAATTTAAAAGGAATCATCGCATTATGGATAAAAATATAATTGGTTTGGTAAATATCCTGATCGGTACCAAAACCTTCATAATTATTTTCATTTTTGGCAGAAGCATATACCCAACCCCGCTCAATTCGGTTAAAAGGAAGTTCTTCACGGTTGTTAGCAACAATATATTGCCGTAGTTCTGGACCAATGCTTTCTAACATATACCTAAAATTCCCTACCACGGGAAAATTATGTTTAATGGTGTGATGTTTATTGAAGAAAATATCTTTAATCGCAATAAGAATAATGACGATTAAAACCCATTGCCACCAAGAGACTGCTGACAAAAAACTAAGAAAGGCGTCCATAAAATTAAAAAATGAATTTTTACGATACTAAGTTATTCAATTTTATAGGGAGGGAATAAGAATTTAAGAACTTTTTGTTTATAATTAACCTTTGATTTGGACATCGGTTTTTATCTATTTTTGGTAAATTCACCCCCTAAAATTGTAGAGGATTTGGAAAATTATTTAGCTGAATTGAATGACGCCCAACGGGCCCCGGTTTTACAAAAAGACGGGCCTATGATTGTCATTGCTGGTGCGGGCTCCGGTAAAACTAGGGTACTTACTTATCGTATTGCTTACTTGATGAGTCAAGGGGTAGATCCGTTTAATATCTTATCGCTCACTTTTACCAACAAAGCGGCGAGAGAGATGAAACATCGTATCTCTAGTATTGTAGGAAGTAGTGAAGCTAAAAATTTATGGATGGGTACATTCCATTCCATTTTTGCTAAAATTTTAAGGATGGAAGCCAGTAAATTAGGATATCCTTCCAATTTTACCATTTACGATACGCAAGATTCACAAAGTGTTTTAAGGGCGATTATAAAAGAAATGGGGTTAGATAAAGATGTTTATAAATATAAGCAGGTCTATTCCCGAATATCTTCATTTAAAAACAGCTTGATTACTGTAAAAGCTTATTTTCAAGATGGGGAATTACAAGAGGCCGATGCTATGGCCAAACGACCTCGTTTAGGTGAAATTTATAAAGAATACGTTGACCGTTGTTTTAAAGCCGGAGCGATGGATTTTGATGATTTACTACTGAAAACCAATGAGCTTTTAAATCGTTTTCCAGATGTGCTGCAAAAATATCAAAACCGTTTTCGTTACATTTTGGTTGATGAGTACCAAGATACCAACCATTCGCAGTATTTAATTGTAAGGGCACTGAGTGATAAATTTCAAAATATATGTGTGGTGGGTGATGATGCGCAAAGTATTTATGCGTTTCGTGGAGCAAATATCAATAACATTCTCAACTTTCAACGGGATTATGAAGGGGTTGAAATGTACCGATTGGAGCAGAATTATCGTTCTACCAAAAATATTGTTGAAGCAGCGAATTCAATCATCGATAAAAATAAAACCAAATTGGAAAAGGTTGTTTGGACAGCCAATGATGACGGACCTAAAATTGTTGTCAACCGATTGATTAACGATGGGGAAGAGGGGAGATTTGTAGCGAGTTCTATTTTTGAAAATAAGATGGAACACCAACTAAAAAATGGTGATTTTGCTATTTTATATAGAACCAATGCGCAAAGTCGTGCGATGGAAGATGCTTTACGAAAAAAAGATATTCCATATCGAATTTATGGAGGACTTTCTTTCTATCAACGTAAGGAAATTAAAGATGTTTTGGCGTATTTACGTCTAATTGTTAACCCTAAAGATGAAGAAGCGCTCAAACGTGTTATTAACTTTCCGGCCCGTGGGATTGGATCAACAACGATGGATAAGCTTACTTTGGCTTCCAATCATTACAAACGTTCTATTTTTGAAGTAATTGAAAATATTGAAAGAATAGATTTAAAAATTAATAAAGGCACGCAGACCAAGCTGAAAAACTTTACCAATATGGTTAAAAGTTTTCAGATTATGGCCAGTAATGAAAATGCCTTTACTGTTGCAGAAACCGTTGCCAAAAAAACAGGCTTAGTACAAGAATTGAAGAAAGATGGAACGCCGGAAGGGGTTGCCCGTATTGAGAATGTAGAGGAATTGTTAAACGGTATTCAGGATTTTGTAGATGGACAAAAAGAATTGGCCGATGCTGATGGTTCGTTGGGAGAATTTTTAGAGGATGTCGCTTTAATGACCGATTTAGACCAAGAAACCCCAGATGAAGATCGGGTGGCTTTAATGACCATTCACTTAGCTAAAGGATTGGAATTCCCTTATGTTTATATTGTTGGTTTAGAAGAAGATTTGTTCCCTTCAGGAATGAGTATGAATACCCGTTCTGAATTAGAAGAAGAACGTAGATTATTTTATGTGGCTTTAACCCGAGCTGAAAAACAAGCTTATTTAACCTATGTACAGTCCCGTTTTCGTTGGGGAAAATTAATCGACGCAGAACCTAGTCGATTTATAGAAGAAATAGACGATCAGTATTTAGATTATATGATTCCGCAAGATGATTATAAATACAAACCTTTGGTAGATCGTGATATTTTTGGAGAAGTTGATAAAAGTAAATTACGACAAAACAAGCCTCAGCGTGGAACTCCGCCACCTGCTCATAAACCCACCGAAGAAGAATTACGGAAACTAAGAAGGTTGAGGCCTGCCGATGCTTCCACCCCTACAAAAGCCGATTTGCCAATTCAACTAGAGACTGGACAAATGGTAGAACATATGCGTTTTGGTAAGGGAAAAGTATTGAATATAGAAGGTGCCGGGCAGGATAAAAAAGCCGAAATTGATTTTGAAACCGGAGGGATGAAGAAATTACTGCTTCGTTTTGCGAAGCTGAAAATACTTTCTTAAGGCGTTAAAATACTGTTAGCGAGTTTCTTTAGAATTTACATTCAATTTATCTTTAGCTAAAAAAAGCGATGATAAAAGAAGGAAGCGAAGTGAAATGGAAATGGGGTAACGGAACTGCGACCGGTAAAGTAGAAAAAACTTATACCAAAGAAGTGACCAAAACCATTAATGGTAGTGAAATTACACGAAAAGGAGAAGAAGGTAATAAGGCTCTATTTATCAAACAAGATGATGGAAGTTCTGTCTTAAAATTAGAAGATGAGGTAGAGAAAAAATAAAGATTTTCGTTCTAAATAAATAGCTTTTATGTTAAAATAATTAAAAGCTATTTTTTTTAGCTCTTTATTTAAAATGAAAGTATTACTTTTAACCTTGTGAGTAAATATTTTATAAATGGGCACACTACTTTCAAATTTAACTTTAACCATTCCGGAGAATATTTATATTAAAGATCCGCAGTCTTCTAAATTGGGAAGAAGGATTTTAGAATATTCAATTCAAATCATTCGGAAAGAAGGTTTAGAGAAATTTACATTCAAGAAGTTAGCCGACGAGATTGGCTCTAACGAAAGCTCTGTTTATCGTTATTTTGAGAATAAGCATATGTTGATGCTTTACTTGAATTCTTGGTATTGGGCTTGGTTAGAATATAAGCTTGTTTTTAGAATTAATAATATAGAATGTAAAGAGAAAGTTCTAAAACGTGCGATAACAGCAATTACAGAAACTCCGCGAAAAGATGAAACCTTTGGTTTTATTAATGAGGAAGAATTACATCATATCATCGTTCAAGAATCGTCAAAAGCTTTTCATACTATTGATGTTGATGAAGAAAACAAAAACGGGTATTTTGTGATTTATCGAAGATTAGTAGAGCGTTTAAGCAAGATTATCTCTGCATACAATCCCAATTATTCTTATCCATTAACATTGGCAAATACAATTGTTCAAGGTTCTTTAAAACAGAATTTTTTACATCGTCATTTTAAACAACTATCAGATTTTAAAGAATCTGATGATGAACCTATCACCCAGTTTTTTCAGCATTTAACCTTTAAATCACTCAGTTAAACCTATATGAGTTCAAATAATAATATTTCTCCCTGGACCAAACTTTTTAATTTACTTAAATTAGAAAGAAGAGATATACTTCAAGTCTTGTATTACGCAGTTTTTGCAGGTATAATAAGCTTAACACTTCCGCTAGGTATTCAAGCGATTATAAATTTAATTCAAGGAGCACAAGTTTCTACTTCTTGGATTTTATTAACTGTTTTGGTGACCTTAGCTGTTGCTTTTTTTGGTGTTTTACAATTACTTCAATTAGATATAGTAGAAAATATTCAAGAAAAAATATTTGCGAGAGCTTCTTTCGAATTTATTTATAAGTTCCCTAAAATCAGGGTAAGTGAATTAGAAGGTAAGTATCCGCCAGAACTGTCTAATCGGTTTTTTGATGTAATAGCGCTTCAAAAAGGAATGGAAAAATTACTTCTAGATTTTCCCGCAGCAGTTATACAAATTGTATTTGGGTTAATTTTACTCTCTCTGTACCATCCGTTTTTTATAGGTTTAGGTATCGTATTGGTCATTTTACTATACATATTTTTCAAAATAAGTTTAGAAAAAGCAGTAGATACCAGTATTATGGAGTCAAAAGCAAAATACCAAACTGCTTTTTGGATCCAGCAGGTTGCTGCCAATTTTAAAACCTTTAAAAATACACCAAACGAATACGAACAAGAGCGCAATAACGAATACGTAGAAAAGTATCTAAAGTATCGTCAAAAGCACTTTAAAATCGTAAAAAATCAATTTAAGCAATTGGTAGCTTTTAAGGTGATACTTACTTTAGGTTTACTTCTAATAGGAGGTTTATTGGTGTTAAACCAGCAAATGAATATTGGTCAATTTGTCGCTTCAGAAATTATTATTGTACTTATTATTAATTCAATTGATAAAATTGGCTTCAGTTTAGAAACCATTTATGATGTAGTCACAGCTGTTGAAAAAATCGATGAAGTAAGTTCTAAGAAAATTGATCGTAAAGCTCCGGTAAATACAACAGATATTACAATTTTCCCTATAGAAACAGAAGATCTTGAAATTAATTATAAAAGCATTAATAACATAAGGGTTGAAAAAGGTGAACTTTTAAACATTGTAGGTGATCATTTGCAAATATATGATCTCTTTCATTTTTTAGGTGGAATGAAAAGAATTACCCACGGTAAAATTTACTTAGATCGTAAAGAAATTTCAAGTATCAACCTTGATGTTTACCGTAGCAAAATAGGTTTAGTATTAAACTCTAATTATTTGTTTGAAGGTAGCATTTGGCAAAATTTAACCCTTAACAGTCCTTCGATATCAGAAAAAGAAGTATATGATTTATTAGAAAATTTTGGAGTTTTAAATGAAATAAAACACCTGCCGGAAACGATTAATACCTATGTCTTTCCAGGTACTAAAATGCTAAGTCATGTATTAACACAGAAAATTTGTTTGATACGAGTACTATTAAAATCTCCTGAATTATTACTTATAGAAGAAGAGTTTATTTTCTCTGATGAAGATATTGAAGCCTTAATGAATTTTGCAAAGCGACACCATATGAGCGTGCTTTTAGCAAGTAAAGAGAAAATGAGCAGTAGGTTGAAGGATGTAAAATTAAACTAAAAAATTACAATGTTAAATTTATCAAATAGTGAAACCGACGGAAATGTAAACTTTTCGAAGTTTAAAGCTTATTCTTCTATTGTCAACAGAAGCATACATCGGTTATTATCCAGAATATTATTAGGAACTGCAATCTTTTTGTTTATTTTATTATTTTTTCCGTGGACGCAAACCATACAAAGCAAAGGTTATGTTACTACCTTAAAACCTGGACAACGGCCACAAACTCTTCAATCACCCATTCCCGGTAAAATTGAACAATGGTACGTGAAAGAAGGGGATTATGTAAAAAAAGGGGATACGATTTTAAGAATTTCTGAAGTAAAAGATCAATATTTTGATCCTATGTTGTTAGAAAGAACTGGCGATCAGATTAATTCAAAAGCCAACTCGGTCATAGCTTACGGGCAAAAGACTGAAGCTTTGAGAAACCAATTGACCTCGGCAAAAAAAGAACGAGTTTTAAAGTTAGAACAAACCCGAAATAAACTCAAGCAAGCAAAATTAAAAATTGTAAGTGACAGTATATCTCTCGAAGCAGAAGAGGTTAACCTTAGTATTGCTAAACGCCAATATAATCGTATTGAAGAATTGTATGAAGAAGGCTTAAAGTCGAGACTCGATTTTGAAACTAAACAATCTAAACTTCAGGAAACGCAAGCAAAAGTAATTGATTTAGAAAGTAAATTGCTTACCAGTAAAAATGAATTGCTCAATGCAAAAATGGAGATCAATCGTATTGAAGCTGAATATGCCAATAAAATCAGCAAAATAGAAAGTGATATTTCAACTACTATTTCTACGCGATTAGATACCGAAGTGCAAGTAAGCAAACTGGAGAACTCGTTAAGTAATTACTCTATACGTCGTGGTTTGTATTTTGTTCGAGCTCCGCTAGATGGTTACATTAATAAGGCAATAATTTCAGGTATTGGCGAAACCTTTAAAGAGGGAGAAAAACTTGTAAATATTATGCCGAAAAGCTATGAAATTGCAGTAGAAACCTATATAGATCCTATAGATTTACCATTAATTGGTATTGGTGATCATATTCGGGTACAGTTTGACGGTTGGCCGGCAATTGTTTTTAGCGGTTGGCCTAACGCTTCTTACGGTACCTATGGAGCGGAAGTGGTAGCTATTGAAAATTTTATTAGCGATAATGGTAAATATAGACTTTTATTAGCACCAGATCCCGATAGTGAACACCCGTGGCCCGATGCATTACGGGTGGGTTCAGGAGCTAGGACCTTAGCCTTACTGGAAGATGTACCCATTTGGTATGAAATCTGGCGTAAGCTAAATGGTTTCCCTCCTAATTATTACCCAAAAACGCAACAAAAAAATTCCGGCGAAAAAGCAAAATAATCATGAAAAAGTTAATTCATTTACTTTTATGGATCGCCTTGCCGGTTTTTAGCTTTGCACAAGAAGAACCGGTGATAGCAGAAGAAACCTTAATCCAAGAGGAAAATGTTTTTTCGTTGGAAGAATTTTTGGCGATGGTAAAGAAACACCATCCCGTGGTAGCGCAAGCTGAATTAAAACTTTCTGAAGCCGAAGCAAAACTATTAAAAGCCCGTGGAGCTTTTGACCCGAAGCTCGAAGGGGGAATGAAAGAGAAAAACTATAATGGAACCGAATATTATTCATTGTTTAAGGGGAGTTTTAAAATTCCTACTTGGTATGGAATCGATTTAAAAGCAGATTACGAACAAAACGACGGTTATTACCTAAATGGTCAAAACACCACTCCAGAAGATGGAATCTTTAGTGCTGGTATTAGCGTAAGCTTATTAAGAGGTTTACTCTACAATGAACGGATGAATGCGGTAAAACAGGCGAAAATACTTCAGAATAAAAATGAATTGGAACGTGATATTCTAGTAAATTCAATTCTTGCAGAGGCAACTAAAGCCTATACCGATTGGAAATTATATTACGATAATAAAGAAGTATATGAAGATTTTTTAGAAAATGCACAAATTAGGTTTGACGGTGTTTCTAGAACAAGTGAGTTAGGAGAAACCAGAGCCATCGATACGGTAGAGACTAAAATTTTCTTACGAAACAGAAAGTTAGATCTCGAACAAGCTAACTTAAAACTTCAGAAAGCGAAATTGAATTTATCCAATTATTTATGGGTTGATGAAGTACCCGTGGAATTGGAAGATCAATTAATACCGCAGATTTCAAAAGAAAGTATTTTGGAAAGTTTAGGTATTGAAAATTTTTTGGGAAATGCCGAAGACTTATCAAATCACCCGGAATTGCGTTCACTGGAATTCGATTTGCAATCTTATGATTTAGATATTAGACTTCGCAAAAACAACCTTTTGCCTACGGTTGATGTGGAATATAACTTCTTAACTGAACAGCTAGACGAACCAAGCTATTTAAACACTAGCGACTATAAAGCGGGGATAAAAGTAAAATTCCCTTTATTCCTTCGGAAAGAACGTGGAGATTTACGTTTGGCAAAAGTGAAACGGGAAAATACAGAGTATAAATTCGATCAGAAAGAATGGAATTTAAAGAATAAAATTCAAGCCACCGAAAGAGAGATTATCAGCTTGCAAGATCAGTTGGAAATTATAGCAAACATTGTGGAAGAGAGTCAAGTGATGGTCACTTCAGAAAAGCGATTGTTTGAGCTAGGGGAGAGTTCTATTTTTTTGATCAATTCTAGGGAAAATAAATTGATTGATTCTCAATTGAAGCAGAACAAAATTCAAAACGATTACTTTAAAGCAGCTACCACATTATTTGAAAACCTTAGGTTGAATTTATAAACAGAAGTATAACATAGCTTCGTTATTTTTTGTATTTTTTCATTTAAAAACTAATTGTCATGGCAGAACTCATTAAGATTTACGAAGAAAACCCTAACCCAAAAGAAATAGCAAAAGTTGTAGAAGTGCTTAAAAACGGTGGATTAGTAATTTACCCTACAGATACGGTGTATGGTTTAGGATGCGATATCACCAATAATGCAGCATTAGAAAAAATTGCAAAGATTAAAGGCGTGAAGTTAGATAAAGCTAATTTCTCGTTTATTTGTAAAGATTTAAGCAATCTATCAGAGTACGCAAAACAAATTGATAATAGCACCTTTAAAATTTTAAAGCGAAACTTGCCCGGTCCCTATACATTTATTCTTCCGGGAGGTAATAATTTACCTACAGTTTTTAAAAAGAAAAAAACCGTAGGAATTCGTGTTCCAGATAATGCCATTTGTCAAGCCATTGTCAGTAAGCTAGGAAACCCCATTGTTTCTACTTCCATTAAAGATGATGATGAGGTGATTGAATACACTACAGATCCTGAACTAATTGCTGAAAAATGGGACAAATTAGTCGATATTGTGGTAGATGGGGGGTATGGTGATAATGTTGCTTCTACCGTGATCGATCTTACCGAAGGCGAACCCGAAGTGATAAGAGAAGGAAAAGGAGATTTAGCTATATAAGCTAATCTCTTTTTTCTTGTTTTAAAATTTTAATGATTCGGTTGTAATAAATTTCAGATAAGTTCCACTCGTAACCATTAAAATTAGTCGTGTTGGTAAACTGTATAACTACCGCATCAAGATCTTTGTGGTATTCAGCAATAGTTTGATAACCGGGGATTAAACCCGTGTGATTATAGGTATAGAGGGAAGCATAAATTTTAGCTTCCCTTTCTTTAAATAAAGAACCGTCATTTAAAGCTCGTAAAAATATCCCAACATCTTCCGCTTTGGCAATCATAGATCCATAATCGGTGGTTTTTATGTCTTCTTCCACACCTACGTAATAACCACTCATCAAGCGATTCATGTCTATTTGCTGAAGAGAACCATAGGTATTCCTAAGCTGTAGCGGATTCAATATTTCTTCTTTAATGAATTGAAATTTAGAGTAGCCTACCGTTTTTTCAATCAGTTCATTGATCAATAAATAATTGGTGTTAGAGTATTCGTAATCTTCATCAGGTGGAAAATTGGCAGGTTGATCTAAAACAAGTTCAAGGATTTCTTGATTTGTTTCAGGAGGGTTGACCCAAAAATTAGGTACACTGGTGTAATTGGGAATTCCGCTGCGGTGCTGCACTAGCATTCTTAAAGTAATCTTATCAGAATTTTCAATTCGATGAGCTAATTCAGGAAAATAAGTAGCTAAGGTTTCATCTAAAGATAATTTGTTTTTGTTTACCAATTTGGTAATTGCAACAGCATCATATAACTTTCCTACACTTGCGATTTTAAATAAGGCATCGGGTTTGGCAGGAATTTTTTGTGCTCGGTTATGCCAGCCGGCAGCATAAAATCTAGAAGGTTGATTTGCTTGATTTACATAAACAATGATACCATCAAAATTTTGAGCTGTAGCTTCTTCAACTTGTTCCTGTACCGTATCTGGTAAAGGTTTTAGCCAAGCAAAAACCAATACCCAAGGCACAAAGAATAGAGAAATTACAGTCGAAACTAAGAGGGCGATTTGTAGTAATCGCTTAGATTTTTTTATTGCCATTTTTATAAAATATTCATTTTCAATATGCTGAAAAATTGTTATTCAGCTTGGCAAAATTAATCTAAAATGGCTTTATCGATAATTTTTTTGACTATATCGTCATTTTCTAGGGTTGAAATGTCACCTAAGTCGTCTGTTTTGTGAGCAGCAATTTTTCGTAAAATTCGACGCATAATCTTACCGCTTCTAGTTTTGGGCAGTTCTGGGACAAACTGAATTCTTTCTGGTTTAGCAATAGGTCCGATTACGTTAGCTACTTGTTTTTTAATTTCTTCTTTTAATTCTTCTGAAGCATCTTCCTCGTGGTATAAAATCACAAAGGCATACAGGGATTTTCCTTTTACTTCGTGTGGAAAACCTACAATAGCACTTTCTGCTACTTTTTCATGTTCGTTGATAGCGTTTTCAATAGGCGCGGTTCCTAGATTATGCCCAGAAACAATGATCACATCATCTACACGACCAGTAATTCTATAATTTCCTGAAGCATCCCGATAGGCAGCATCTCCGGTAAAATATTTACCTTTATAAGTAGAAAAGTAGGTGTTTTTATAACGTTCGTGATCACCCCAAACGGTTCGCGCAATAGCCGGCCAAGGTGCTTTTATGGTCAATATTCCTTCTGCTTTTTGGTTATTAAATTCAATTTCCTTTCCATCTTCATTCATCAATGCAGGCTGTACGCCTGGTAAGGGTAAGGTAGCAAAAGTAGGTCTGGTAGCGGTGATTCCGGCCAGCGGTGAAATCATAATCGATCCGGTTTCAGTTTGCCACCACGTATCGACAATGGGGCAATTTCCTTTTCCGATGTTGTCGTTAAACCAATGCCAAGCTTCTTCATTAATGGGTTCTCCCACTGATCCTAATACTTTTAAGGAACTTAAATCGTGCTTTTCTACGTGAGTAATGGATTGTTTTGCTAGTGCTCGAATGGCGGTTGGAGCGGTATAAAATTGGGTGATTTTATATTTCTCAATAATTTCCCAAAAGCGATTATAATCGGGATAGCTAGGAACCCCTTCAAACATTACAGTAGTCACTCCTGCAGCTAAAGGTCCGTAAACAATGTAAGAATGTCCGGTGATCCAACCTATATCGGCAGAACACCAATAAATATCATTTTTACTGGGCTGAAATACGTTTTGAAAGCTGAAAGCAGTGCCTATTAAATAACCACCGGTAGTGTGTACCATTCCTTTGGGTTTTCCAGTAGAGCCGGAAGTATATAAAATAAATAATGGATCCTCCGAATCCATTTCTTCAGCTTCATTTTGAGTAGGTACTTTTTGCAATTCATCAAACCAGAATTTATCGCGTCCCTCTTTCATGGGAGTTGGGTTGACGGTTCTTCGGTAAACAATTACGGTTTCAATAGAAGGAGTGTTTTTTAGAGCCTGATCACAAATTGCTTTTAGCTCGACAGATTTTCTTCCACGGTAATAATTGTTTGCGGTAATAAGTATTTTACATGTTGCATCGTTAATTCTGCTAGCAATTGCTTCGCTCGAAAAACCAGCAAACACAATAGAATGAATGGCACCAATTCTAGCACAGGCCAACATTGCAACAGTAAGTTCAGGAATCATAGGCATATAAATGCAAACCCGATCTCCTTTTTTTATTCCGTTATTTTTTAAAACATTGGCAAATTGACAAACTTTTAAATAGAGTTGTTTGTAAGTAATATGCCTTGACTCTTCATTTGGGTCGTTAGGTTCCCAGATGATTGCGTCTTTGTTGGGTTGCTTTTCTAGATGTCTGTCTAAACAGTTTTCGGTGATATTTAATTTTCCACCTTCAAACCATTTTACTTCCGGTTTTTTAAAATCCCAAGTTAAGGTTTTGTTCCATTTTGATTTCCAAATGAAATGATTAGCTACTTTATCCCAAAATTTTTCAGGGTTTTTTAAGCTTTCTTGGTAGGCTTTTTTATAATTGACGAAAGATTTTATTTGCAGGTTTTCATCAAAACTCATGAAGTTGGGTTTAAGCGTTTATTTTCTTTTCAATTTAAACAATTGACAAACGCTTAGCTGTTAAATAAATATGAAATTTGATGGAGTCTTATTATCGAATATAATTATATTTCGAAAATGAAAACAGTAACCATTAAAGCTTATTCACTATCTTTTCCCCAATCGATAATGTCTTGTTCAGTCCATAGCATAGGGAAGAATTTTCGTTGTTGAAATTTTGGGTGTAGGTATTTTTTCCATTGTGAACCACCGGTGGCGGCCTTGTTTTCCCCTTTTTTGTCTAAGTAATGTTGTGCGGTTTTTAAGTGAACTAAAGGCCACTCTACATTATAGTAATGATCGAAATCCCGCATAGCGTTTTTTAAATCTTCAGAGGGGTTTTTAAACGAAGCAAATTTATCTGCCAAGGTTTTTCCTTCTAGTTTTTTGGCTAATTGAATAAAACTTTCTAGGTACTTTTCTTCAAAATGCCGAAGGGTTAAGGTGCTTTTTCCTGTTTTACGGTTATAACCGGCATCACGCCAATAAATATTATCAAAATATTCTTCAATGGTAGGATTCTCACTTAAACGTGTTTTTCCATCTTCATTAATTAAATTAATTAAGGGTGTTGTGAAAATCTCGAGATACCTAAATTGGGCACTTTGGAAACCACTCGCAGGTGCTAAGGTAGACCTGAAAATGTTATACTCATCGTAATCCATTCCGAAGCGCATCACATCAAAAGAGGTCATGAGCATATTGGTATACCTTCGCAGTCGGTATACTTTGTCGATAATAATTTCTTCGGTAGGTAGGTTGTCTCCGGTAAGTTGTTTAAGCTCGTGAATCATCAGTTTTAAGACCAATTCGGTAATTTGATGATACATGATGAAAATTTCTTCATCCGGATAATCGGTTCTCGGTTTTTGTAAAGACAGCAACGAATCAACTTCAATATAATCCCAGTAATTTAGGGGTTTTGCTTGAAGAAGTCCTTTTAAATAGGTTTCGGGATTTTCGCCGAGCTTGTTGTATTTTTCTTCAAGTTTAGAAATTAATTCGTCCTTATTCATTTATAAATGTATTTGTAGCAAATTTAACAAAATAATAAAATGAACAAACAAAATGATTAGTAAAAGGATAATTTTAAAAATGTTTAAAACTTATGATATTTATTGTATTTTTAGTATTTAAGTTAAATTAATAGATATATTGTTGTTTATTGGCAGGGTTATTGATTTGTTTTTTAATGATTTTATAGTGTATGTTGTTAATATTAGCATGGAGGTTATAAATTGAAGAGTATTATTTTGGTACATTGAAAAAGTTGGCTATTTTTAGCAAATTTTTAAAGTATTATTAACGTTTAAATAAAAGTTTCACATGATTAAAGAAAAATTACTAGCTTCTTTATTATTTCTTTTATGCGGATTTTCAGTGTTCGCACAGCAAAAAACAATAACGGGAGTGGTTAGCGATGACCAAGGTATGCCTTTACCTTCTGCAAATGTCACCTTAAAAGATAATCCTCAACAAGGTACTTATACTAATTTTGATGGGGAGTTTACCATTGAAGCAAGTAGCGGAGATATTTTAGTGATTTCTGCTATAGGAATGGCTACAAAAGAAGTTCCGGTAGATGCTAAAAATGAATATCAAATATCTTTAAAGACAGATGTTTCAACATTAGATGAAGTGGTAATTACTGGTTTTGATAATGTAGAAAAACGTTTGTTTACAGGTGCTAACTCAACAATTGATGCTAAAACTTTAAAAGTTGATGGTGTCGTGGATGTTTCTAGAATGTTGGAGAATAAAGCTGCTGGTGTTAATGTTCAAAACGTAACTGGAACATTTGGAGCTGCTCCGAAAATCTCAATTAGAGGGGCGTCTTCAATTTTTGGAGATACAAAGCCTTTATTTGTAATTGATGGAGTAGTACAGGAAGATATAATTAATCTTGACTTTTCTCAATTAGCTTCTGGAGATGCTACTACATTGATAGGTTCTTCAATTGCTGGTTTAAATGCAAATGATATTAAGAATATTGAAATTTTAAAAGATGCATCAGCTACCGCTTTATACGGTGCTAGAGCATTAAATGGAGTGGTGGTTATTACTACTAAATCAGGTTTAAAAGAAACTCCAACTACTATTACCTATACTTTAGAGCAGACTGTTAGGGCTACCCCTACTTACTCGCAATATGATATACTTGATTCACAAGAAACAATGAGTATATTCAAAGAATTAGAGCAAAAAGGGTTTTTAACACAAGCTGGTGTAGTTCAATCTAGATCTGGAGGTGTTTATTACGGAATGTATAATAAGATTAATAATTTTATATCGAACGATTATAGATCTGCATACTCTGATAATGGTTTTGAAGTAACCAATAAACCAGAATATAGAAATAGATATTTACAGCAATATGAAATGGCTAATACTGATTGGTTTAATACTTTATTTGAACAATCTTTAACTCAAAACCATTCTTTAAGTTTTAGGGGAGGTGGTAAAAGCAATCAATACTATGCTTCTGTAAGTTTTTACAATGATCCAGGCCTTACAATTGCTGATGGAGTAACTAGGTTAACAACTAATTTTAAGAATACTTTTAATTTTTCTGATAGATTTAATTTAACCTTATCTTCTAAAGCTTCAAGAAGAACACAAGATGCGCCAGGTACATATGCGCAGTCTGATAATGTAGTTAGTGGTACGGTAAGTAGAGATTTTGATATTAACCCATTTAGTTATGCATTAAATACAAACAGAACCATACGACCATATGATAATAATGGTAATTTAGAATATGTTTGGGATAACTATTCTGACTTTAACATAATCAATGAATTAAGAAATAATTATATAGATCTTGAAGTTCTTGACTTTTTATTTCAAATAAATGCGGATTATGATATTACAGATAAAATTACTTATAATTTAACAGCATCAGGTCGATATGTTAAAAGTACTAATGAGCATAATGTTACAGAAGACGCAAATGCAGCTGAAGCTTATCGTTCTATGGGTACTACTATTATTCGAGATAATAACCCGTTTCTTTATGAAGATCCTGCAGATCCTACTGCTCAACCAAGATCAGTTTTGCCTTATGGAGGGATTTATATTAAGAGAGATAATACTTTAGAAAGCTATTATCTAAGAAATACTTTGAATTATAAAACAAAATTCAATGATATTCATGATTTAATTGTTTTTGTAGGACAAGATTTAAGGTATGTAGATAGAACTCAAACGTATTTTGAGGGATATGGAATACAATATAATCGTGGATATGTTCCAAATTTAGATCCAGACTTTTTTGATAAATATATCGGTGAAAGTGGTCAGTATTTTGGTAAAAATGTAGAGAGAGAGAGAACTGTAAGTTTCTTTGGTAAAGCAACATATGCTTACGATAATAGGTATGTTTTTGCGGCTACAGGGCGTTATGATGGGTCTAATAGACAAGGTAGATCTAATAGTTCAAGATGGTTACCTACTTGGTCTGTTTCCGGTAAATGGAACATTACTAATGAGGACTTTTTGGATGACTCATCAATTATTAGTAATTTACAACTTAGACCATCATATGGTTTGACAGCAACAGCAGGTCCTGCGACTAATTCTTTGGCGATATTTCAAAGTGATGTTATATTTAGAAAGTTAGTTTCTCAACGTGAAAATGTTTTGAATATTACTGATCTTCAGAATAATGACTTAACTTGGGAAAAACAATATGAAACAAATATTGGTTTAGATATTGGTTTGTTTAAAAACAGAGTTAATATAAGTACTGACGTTTATAGAAGAAAAGGTTTTGATTTGATAGATTATGTTACAACTTCTGGTATAGGTGGACAATATGTTAAAGCAATAAATAATGCTGATATGACAACAGAAGGTCTTGAGATATCTTTGAACACTACTAATATTCAAACTGATAATTTTAGTTGGAATACTACTGTGAATTTTTCTGTATTCGATCAAGAAATTACTAAACTTCAAGATAGACCAGATGTTTTGGATTTAGTTGATTTAACTGGTGGTAATGTAATTGGCTATCCTAGAAACTCTTTATTCTCTTTTGATTTTGAGGGGCTAAATAGTCAAGGTCTTCCAACATTTAATATTCCAGGTAATAATAAAATTACAGGTGCTAATTTTCAGGATAATGAGAATATTACAGATTATTTAATATATGAAGGTTCTGTAGAACCTAATCATTCTGCCGGATTATCTAATACTTTTAATTATAAAAATTGGAGTTTAAATTTCTTTATATCATCATCTTGGGGTAATAAAATTCGTTTAAAGCCTACTTATAGTAGTACTTATTCAGATTTAGATGTATTTACTAAGGATTATGCAAACCGTTGGTTATTGCCGGGCGACGAAAATAGTACCAATATTCCTGTAATAGCGGACAGACGTTTAGTTGAACAAAATCCGAACTTAAACAGAGCTTATAATGCATACAACTATTCTACGCAACGAGTTGCAGACGGAGGATTTGTTAGGATGAAAAATATTTCTCTATCATATAACTTCCCATCAGAATTGTTAGATAAATTAGGAGTAAATACATTTTCATTGAAGTTATTAACTACAAACCCATTTTTAATTTATTCTGATGATAAATTGAACGGTCAAGATCCAGAGTTTTTCCTTTCTGGAGGTGTAGCTTATCCTATTTTAAAACAATATACACTGAGCTTAAATTTAAGTATTTAAAAAAAATTGAAATAAAAATATGAAAAACATAAAATTAATTTTTCCATTAATTGGACTGATACTTCTGACATCTTGCGAAGATTATCTCTCAGAAACTCCAGATAATCGTACCGTAATTGATAGTGAAGAAAAAATAAAAGAACTATTAGTTGGGGCTTATCCTACTAACGCATACGCACCATTTTTAGAACCAATGACAGATAACTATGGTGATAAAGGAAATTTAGAGGAAACAACAGATGATTATTTAAAATCCTATTCTTGGGAACCGGTAATCAATGATCAACAGGATACTCCTATTGGTTTTTGGTCAGAGACTTATTCAGCGATTGCTCAAGCTAACCAAGCATTAGCATCTATATCTGAATTAGAAGGTGGAGAATCAGATTTAAGTGGTGAAAAAGGAGAGGGTTTATTAGCAAGAGCTTATGGTCATTTTATGCTTGCAAATATTTGGGGTGAACATTACGATCCTCAAACAGCAGCATCTAATTTAGCAATTCCATATGTTTTAGAACCAGAAACTGAAGCAATAAAGCAATATTCAAGAGCTACAGTAGAAGAAGTTTATAATTTGATTGAGAAGGATATAGAAGAAGGGTTACCTTTATTGGAAAATGATTATTCTCAACCAGACTATCATTTTACTCCGGCAGCAGGTTTTGCTTTTGCTTCCAGATTTTATTTGTATAAAGGAGACTGGGATAAAGTGATCGAATATTCTTCTGAAATTTTAAATAATGCTGATGAGAGAATAAGAGATTGGGAATACTATGTAGATAATTTACAAATTAGTCAAATAGGAGCTGAGGTTATGAGCCCAAGTGAGCCTTCAAATCTACTTATAGTTGTTCCTGTATCTAATATATATGAAGATTTTGCAATTAATAGATTTGGATTAACAGAAAATAAAAAAGAAGAATTATTTGATGCATCTAACCCCTATGGAAAAGACTGGGCGTATCAAGTAGTTTTCTTTTCTAATGGTGGTTTAACCAATACTATAAATAAATATGATTTTATTTTTGAATATACAGATATCACTGCGGGTATTGGTTATAGAAGAACTTCTGTAGCATTATTAACTCACGATGAAAGTTTGTTAGCAAGAGCAGAAGCATATGCTATGAAAAATGATTTTGCGGCTGCTGTTCAAGATATTAATGCGTTTTTGTCTAATAAAACAAGAAATTATAATCCTGTTACAGATCAATTAACTGAAGAGGATATTTTAAATGAATATCCAAATGCTGAAGAGTATAATCCTTATTACTCACTTACTGAAAATCAAGCATCTTTTGTTAAATTTATAGCAGAAATGAGAAGAAGAGAATTTTATATGGAAGGATTACGTTGGTTTGATATAAAACGTTTCCATATTCCAGTTACTCACGATTTTATAGATAAGCCAACTGATATTTTAACAGACAATGATAACAGAAGGCTGTTACAGATTCCGCCTAGTGCAGTATCGTTCGGATTACAACAAAACCCAAGATAAAATAAATTATTATGAAAATTAACATGTATAAAATATTATTACTGTTATCTATTACAGCTTTCATTAGCTGTAGTGAAGATGATGAAATAAATGATAAAAGTATTTTAGATACTGCAACTCCAGAATTATCTGAGTTAGATCAATGGATAAGACAGGAATATGTAAATCCTTATAACATAGAAGTTATATATGAGTGGAGCGAATATGAATTTTCTATTGAGCGATATTTATATCCTGCAACTAAAGAAAATGTTCAGCCTGCTTTAGAGGTGGTGAAACATATTTGGATAGATAGCTATACAGAAGTTGGAGGTGAAGATTTTGTAAAAAATATTGCACCAAGACAATTAGCTCTTTCTGGCGGGTTTAATACAAATCCAGAAGGTACTATAACCTTAGGTTTTGCAGAAGGTGGAAAAAAAATAGTGTTATTTAATGTTGATTTTATAGACTATAGTAGTAGAGAAAATATTCAAAGATTTTTAAATACTATTCAACATGAATATACACATATATTAAATCAAACAAAGCCTTTTAACGAACAAGCTTTTGGAGAAATAACACCTACCAGCTATAATCCTAACTGGTATGAAGAGACAGATTCAGCTGCTAATGAAGAGGGATTTGTAACTGCATACGCTAGTTCTTCAATAATAGAAGATTTTGCTGAAATGGTTGCCACTTTCTTAAAATATGATAATGATGGGTGGAATGATTTTATTGATAATATATCAAATCCACAAGCTAGACAAGATATTAGAGCTAAAGAATCTATGATGGCAGAATATTTTAATCAAGCATTTGGTATTGATGTTTATGAGCTACAAGCCATAGTTCAAGAACATACTGATGAAGTTATTTAATAATATTAAAAAAAGTACAATGAAATATATATATAAATATACTTTTATTCTCTTACCGTTAGTTTTTTTCCTTATATCCTGTGAGGACAATAATGATCCTGAAGATATTTTTGAAAAAGACTCAACAGAGAGATTAAATGAACAAGAAAAAGAACTGAGTGAGCTTTTACAATCTTCTGAATATGGATGGAAGATGACATATTTCACTGATGATCCTCGATATACCAATAATGATCAACAGTTGGGAGGATGGACTTTTATATTTGATTTTGTAGATAATTCACATGTAGTTATGGTGTCAGATTTTTCTAATCAGACATTAACGCCAAATGAAAGTGAATATAATATAAAATTAGGTTCTACCATAAAGTTATCATTTTCAACAAAAAATTATATTCATGATCTTTCCGATGCAAATAATGCTCCTTCTTCTTCTTTAACAGGTAAGGGATATAAAGGGGATTTTGAGTTCCTTTACTACGGTCAAGAAGGAGAAGATTTAATTTTTAGATCTAACAGATTTCAAATTGAAATTCGTTTTCAAAAAGCTACTGCGGAAGATTGGGAAAATATTTCAGAAAATATAGAAACAGAAGTTATATTACAATCATCAGGAGAATTGCAATTAGAAATTAGCAATAATGGAGAAATTAATGTTTATGATTTAGCATTTAGTCCTGCTACTAGATATGCAACAAATATAGACAGTACTGATTTATCTTTTGGTGTAGGTTACAAAGAAGAGAATTTAAAAGTTATAAAACCAATTCCTGTTGGTGATAAGTTAGTTACAGATTTAGTTTATGATTCAGAAAATAATTGGTTTATTTCTGAACTTGAAAACGGTGATTATGTAAAAATTATTTTAGGTGATCCTATACTTGTTAGTGATGTAGTAAATGATTACTATTTTGGCGCACTTGCTGCTTCTGGCCATCCAATAAATGAATCTTCAGATGCTTTTATTGATATATTTCTTGAAGCAAGAGAACTAGCTTCAGCTGAAACAGGTCTTGAATTATATGGTTTTTTCATTGTACCTGATTTTGGTTTCATACAATATATCTTTCTTGATGACGCCGGAAATGATACAAGACCAAATAGGTTGATTAGTAATTATAGTGTAGATGATTCTACCGGAACCTTAACTTTACAAGATGGTGGTTGGCAAAATGCTACAGGGGAATCTTTTGGTAATACGTTAGATGGATTCCATGATGTATTATTTAATAGTCAAGGTTTGAGAGTTGCTCCTACTGGAACATTTTATAATGGAGGTCCTGTATTTTATTTAATTAGTAATGAGGATTCTTCTATTAGTATAGGTACAAATGGTATTCTGTATTAATAATTTTATTATACTTTTTCATAAAAAGCTGCCATATTTTGGCAGCTTTTTTTATGTCTTTTATTTATACTTAAATCAAAACTCTTCATAACTTTTGTTGGAAGTTTTTTAAGAAACTTACTACTTTTACAATTCTTTAAATAGAAAATTATGGCAGAAGATAAAATAGAAAGAATAAAATGTTTAATTATTGGTTCTGGACCTGCAGGATATACAGCGGCGATTTATGCTTCTAGGGCAGATTTAAAACCGGTAATGTACACTGGGATGGAGCCTGGCGGGCAACTAACTACCACTACTGAAGTAGATAACTTTCCAGGTTATCCAGAAGGAATCGATGGACCTACAATGATGGTTCAACTTCAACAGCAAGCAGAACGTTTTGGTACCGATGTAAGAATAGGAATGGTTACTGAAGTTGACTTTGCAAAAGAAGTAGGCGGTATTCATAAAGCATGTATTGATAACTCGAAGTGGGTAGAAGCAGAAACCATAATTATTTCTACCGGTGCAACTGCTAAGTATTTGGGATTACCTAGTGAACAGCGTTTACGTGGAGGAGGGGTTTCAGCCTGTGCGGTTTGCGATGGTTTCTTTTATAAAGGTCAAGAAGTCGCCATTGTTGGTGGTGGAGACACTGCTGCAGAAGAAGCTACTTACTTAGCAAATATCTGTTCAAAAGTGACGATGTTGGTAAGAAAAGATGAAATGAGGGCGTCTAAAGCTATGCAACATCGTGTAACTAGTACTAAAAATATAGATTTACGCTATAATTCTGAAGTTGATGAAGTTTTAGGAGACCAAGTAGTAGAAGGACTTCGTATCGTGAATAATGAAACTGGAGAGAAAGAAGATATTAGTATTACTGGTCTTTTTATTGCCATCGGGCATAAACCAAATACAGATATTTTTAAAGGTCAGTTAGATATGCATGATGATGGTTATTTAATTACTAAAGGTAAATCTACCAAAACCAATATCCCCGGAGTTTTTGCAAGCGGAGATGTACAAGATAAAGAATACAGACAGGCAGTAACAGCAGCAGGAACCGGCTGTATGGCAGCCTTAGATGCAGAGCGTTACTTAGCTACTGTAGAAAGCGAAGAAGAAGTTTCTGCTTAAGGAATAAAATTTAAATTCAAAAAAAGTCACCAAATCTTGGTGGCTTTTTTATTCTAGAGCAGAAATCCTATAGAATTACTTGGCTGGTGAATTTTAAAATCTGAAAATGTATTATTGTGGGATGCTACGTATGCTTGCTTATGTAGAAATTCACCTATAGTTATAAAATTGAAATCTTTATGAAAAGAAAAAAGCATACTATTAAAAGTATAGCCAAAGAAATGGAAGTATCGATTGCTACTATTTCTTTTATACTGAATGGAAAAGGTAGAGAAAAAGGGATTTCAAAAAGAATGATAGATAAAGTAGAGGCCTATTGTAAAGAAATAGATTATAGACCTAATGCTTTAGCCAAAAGTTTGCGTACCGGGAAATCAATGATTTTGGTAGTTATTGTGGAGGATATTTATTCAAAATTAGCCAGGGTAATAGAAGAATTGGCCTATAAAAAAGGTTACCAAGTACTGTTTTGTAGCAATAATAATGACGATGTAAAATCAAAAAAGCTAATCAGCCTGTTTAGGGACAGAAAAGTAGATGGTTTTATTATAGCTCCTTCCCCTGGGATTAAAGACGAAATCGAAAAACTTCAAAAAGAGCAATTTCCCATTGTATTATTTGATCGTTATTTTTCTGATCTTTCCAACCATAAAGTAATTAGTGATAATTATCAAGCATCTACAAAAGTGATGAAGTGTTTAAAGCAAAATGCTTATCGCAATATTCTTCTTATAACTCCAGACTCTGAACAAACACAGATTTTAGCTAGGATAAATGCTTATAAAGATGCTGTGCGGGAATTTAATTTAGAAGAACATATTTTTTCTATTAATTTAATCGAAGAAGAAGTTGAGGCTCGAAGGAAAAATCTTAAAAAACGTTTATCTGAAGATAATTTTGACGCGATATTCTTTACTACTGGTTATTTAGGCCGGTTGGGTTTAGAAGTTATGAAAGATCAATTTCCTGCTTATCTTCATTCTAAAGGGATTTTTTCTTATGATGATGATATTTTATTTAAACTTTTTACACCTTCCATATCAGCAGTTGAGCAACCTATTCAAAAAATGGGTGAGGCACTTTTAGAAATTATTTTAGAAGAAATTGATGCTAAAAATCCTTTAGATAAAAAGGAGATTATTTTAGAATCTCAATTACATTTCAGAGAGTCTTCTCAAGAAAAGCTTAAGCTTCAATAAAATCTTTGTATTCTAAAAAGAAAGCTTCAAATTTCAGCATATTTTCATTGAAAAAACTAAAAATATCCGACCAAGTTTTTTTGTTATGAATGCTTACTTTTTCTTTGAACAAGAAAATATAGGCTATTATTTTACCAGATTCGGTTTCGTGATTGTAATCGAAAATTAAATCTCCGCTTATCTCTTCTTTCATTAAAAGCTTTAAACTTTCAAATTTTTCAAAATAATAAGGTTTTAAAATTTCATCATCGGTATCAATAGCAATTCCCAAACTTGCTTTTTTCGTATCAAAATGAAATTTTAAATTAATTTCCTTAATTTTTGTATGGTAGAGTATCCATTTTTTTGGACTTTGTTTACCAAACTCTGTCCAAAATTCTTGTCGTATTCTTTTTGATTCTTCTCTGCTAAACATTTATAGAAGGTATGCGGCGAAAACACCCAAAATAATTACTAATATTTTTGAAAAATTGAATTGATGATTTTTAGAAGATTCAAACAAAATAATGGTTGAAACATGTAAAAATATTCCAATAACGAGCGCAAAAATATACTTTTCTACAGAAGCTAGAACAGTAACATGTTGCTGTAAAAAACTGCCTAAGGGAGTCATGAATGCGAATAGCAATAAGAATAAACCAATTTTTACCTTACTTAATTTTGAAGTGAGTAAAAAAGAAGAAATAATAATGGCAATTGGTATTTTATGAATCACCACACCTATAAGCAAATGGTGGTTTTCTTCAATAGGATAACCTTCTAAAAGTGAGTGAATACATAAACTTATAAATAACGTAATCGGAAAATTTGATTGTTCTTTATTGTAGTGTAAATGTCCATGTTCTGCTCCTTTAGATAAAAATTCCAAGAATATTTGAAGTAATATTCCAGCCATAATCAACAAACCAATCCATCGATTGTAATGTTTATATACTTCCGGTAGAAATTCAAAAACGGTAATAGAGAGTAAAAAAGCCCCGCTAAACGATAGCAATAATTTAATAGCATTACTGCTTGCCTTTATAAAATAAGCAATGATAAAACCAACAATAACGGCAATGATAGGTAAAAGTAAACTCATTAATTACTGAAAAATTAAAATAAGCCTATCAGATTTTTCTTCATCAAACTCGTGAAGATGATAGTCTCCAAAAACACTTAAAAGTTGAATGCCTGCTTGGTCGAAATAATTCTGAAAATCTTTCAAGGTTAAAGCATTTACACGTTCGGTAAACGAATATTCTACGCTATGATCTTCAAAATCAATTTGTTTAAAGATAAAATTATTTTCTACCCAACGTTCCTGATGAAATTCAATTCCTTCAACGGTTTTAGCATCTCGGGAAACCAAATTGTTAATCACCTTCTTTGTATTCATAAAATCAATCACGCCAAAACCGTCAGATTTCAATTCAGCTTTAATTGCTTTTATGGTATTTAAATTGTTTTCTTCTTTTTCAAAATATCCAAAACTGGTAAACAAATTAAAAACAGCATCAAACTCAAGGCCTAAAGCTTTACTCATATCCTGAACTTTAAAGCTAAGTCCGGGTTGTTCGTGTTTTTTGGCTAAATCAATACTGTTTTTAGATAAATCTGTACCTATAACTTCAAACCCCATTTTATGTAAATAGATAGAGTGCCTTCCTCTTCCACAAGCTAAATCCAAGATTTTTGATTTGGGGGCTAATTGTAAATACTTTACGAGATTTTTCATGAAAAACTGTGCTTCTTTATAATCCCGATCTTTATATAAAATATGGTAATACTTGGTGTTGAACCATTCTGCATACCATTTTGTTTCCAGTTTTGTCATAGGCCGCAAAATTAATGTATTTTTGCGGGTAAGAGAACTTTGACTATGGGAAATAATTATTTGATGATCGCTAAAACCCTTTACGGATTAGAGTCTGTTTTGGCAAAAGAATTACGTGATCTTGGTGCAATAGATGTAAAAGAAGGTATTAGGAGCGTGAGCTTTTATGGTGATAAAGGGTTTATGTATAAATGTAATTTATGTTTGCGTACAGCCATTAAAATTTTAAAACCCATTAAGAGCTTTAAGGTTTTTTCTGAAGAAGATCTCTATAAGAAAATTTACTCGATGGACTGGAATGAATACCTAAGTCCAAAAGGTACGTTGGCTATCGATAGTACAGTACATTCTCAAAAGTTTACCCACAGTAAATTTATTGCTTTGAAAAGTAAAGATGCGATTGTGGATTATTTTAGGAATACCACGGGAAACCGACCTAATATAGATTTAAAGCATCCAGATTTACGCGTGAATATTCATATTGAACACGATAAATGTTCGGTGGCTTTAGATAGTTCTAATGTTGCTTTGTTTAAAAGAGGCTATAGGGTTGCTACCAATTTAGCACCGGTAAATGAAGTATTGGCGGCTGGAATGTTATTGTTATCGGGTTGGGATGGACGTTCGAACTTTCTGGATCCAATGTGTGGAAGCGGAACTATTTTAGCCGAAGCAGCCATGATAGCCTGTAATATTCCTCCTAACTTAAATATTCCTGAATTTGGTTTTGAAAAATGGAAAGATTGGGATGTAGATTTATTTGAAAAGATTGAAGCTTCTGCCTTGAATAAAATTCGAGGTTTTGAGTATAAAATCATGGGATCAGATGTTTCTCCCTCAGTTCTTAGAAAGGCAAAAGAGAATATTAGAAATGCTAATTTGGACGAATTTGTTTCTATTGAAGAGGAAGATTTTTTTGCTTCAGAGAAAACAACAGAGGGACATTTGCATATGTTGTTTAATCCGCCCTATGGTGAACGTTTAGAGTTGAAAAATCTAGAAGAATTCTATAGTAAAATAGGGGATACATTGAAACAAAATTATCCCGGTACGCAAGCTTGGTTTATTGTTTCTAATATGGAAGCGATTAAAAATGTAGGCTTAAAACCTTCTCGTAAAATTAAATTGTTTAATGGGAAGCTAGAATCTAGATTGGTGAAATATGAAATTTATGAAGGCACTAAAAAGCTTCATAAGTTAAAATAAGTATTAGCTTATTGGAACTGAAATTTAGCTTCCTAATTTACCTGAGCTGATTCATAACATATTTTACTTCATTTTCATCTGAACTTATCTTCTGGTAGGCTTACTTTATTCGGGGGCTAACAATCTATTTTTCTTATAATGGCTTTATGAGTTCGCATAAAGTCTGGAATGATGAAAATTTCTGTAATTGCTGCAATAATGGATGATCCAAATATTAATTGCTCACCTCTTGCTCTTTATCTTTTTTGAAGATAGGGATTAGGTAAGAAATAGAATATCCCCAACCAACACCAATACTGCTATCTTGGTAAGTTCTATGAAACCCTGGTACATAAAGCGTTTCAAAATCATTAAGAGATTTATCGCTTAGGTAAGATTTTAATTGTACGTGGGCACTTAAAAAAAGATTATTAAAAATTTCGGTTTTTATACCAAATTGAAGTTCAATCCAGCTTCCTGTTAGTCCATCATAATCCCGGTTTACTTCCCGAATATCAGGGGCAAAATAAGTATCGCTTGTATAAATTTTATATTTTTCTAAGGTATGGCTAAAACTTGCAAACCCATAACGTAAGCCTACAAATAATTCATTTTGCATTCCTGCCCAATTGCTGTAGGCATTGTAATTCCCTCCAATTTTGACATAGCTTCCTTTTGTGTTTATTAATAAATTGGGTTCATCGTAAGTGTAATCTTCGTTACCTATTTCTGCAGCTAGATAGTATTTTTTATAAATTCTAAAATCTCCTTGAACTTCAAGTCCTCTATAATCATCATCCGTAAATGATCTTACCAATTTCACTAAATCTATACCTACTCTTAAACCATATTTTTCTTTAAATGCAATAATGGTATCAATAGATTCTTCATCAGATTGTTCTTCTTGAGCAAAAGAAGTAAAACTTAAGAACAAAAAACTAATGGTAAATATATAAATGGGTAATTTGTTCATTTAAAATGTCGTTAGGTTGTTGTACTTCTATATTTTTAATCCAATTGCCATTATTTTCTTCGCTAACTAGATCTGCATCAAAATCTAAGAATTCTGCTTTGTAGCCACAAGCTCTACTTACGTATTCTTCATTTACCGCATAAGAAAATTGAATCTTATCTCCGTTTGTCGTGTACTCGTCTTCTTCCTCTTCAGATAAATCGTAATTTCTGTAAAAGGTATAATTTGTGAAGTCTTGATCAGTTCTTAACGGAATTGAAATTTTATTTTTATTTGAAGTGGTTTCATCAAAAAAAGCAATGGTATCACCTTCAGCAACTACATTTAGCCTCCGTACATCTTTAGGCTGATCTACATCTTCAAAATTAAAAAACTCAATGACCAATTTGGGAGTGGTTTGAGTAGTTTCTGGGCAAATATCGTCCCGTTGACAACTGCTAATGCAGAGCAAACAAACCAAAAAGCTTAGTGCAAAATATCTTTTCATTTTCTTAAATCTAATCGAACCACGTTCTCCACATGATGGGTTTGTGGAAACATATCTACCGGTTGTACCTTGCTTACTTGATAATATTCATCTAACAAAGCTAAGTCCCTTGCTTGCGTAGCTGAATTGCAACTTACATAAACTATTTTTTTAGGCAAGATGTTGATAATTTGTGCCACTACATCTTTATGCATTCCATCTCGTGGCGGATCGGTAATAATCACATCAGGTTGACCGTGGTTGTTTATAAAATCCTGGGTGAATACTTTTTTCATATCACCTACAAAGAATTCAACGTTATTAATGTGGTTTAATTGTGCATTCTTTTTGGCATCTTCAATTGCTTCAGGAACGGCTTCAACTCCAATAACTTTTTTAGCTTGTTTGGCTACAAATTGGGCAATGGTTCCAGTTCCTGTGTAAAGATCGTAAACCAAATCGTTTTGATCTAATTCAGCAAAATCGCGGGTGATTTTATATAGTTCATAAGCTTGGGCAGAATTGGTTTGGTAAAAAGACTTGGCATTAATCTTAAACTTTAAGCCTTCCATTTCTTCAAAAATATGATCTCTTCCTTTAAAACAAATTACTTCTTGATCGTAGATGGTATCATTTCCTTTTTCATTGACCACATATTGAAGTGAAGTAATCTCTGGGAAACGTTCAGCAATAAAATTCATTAATAATTCGCGTTGCTCTTTAGCTTCGTAAAAAAACTGAACCAATACCATAATTTCTCCGGTAGAAGAAGTCCTGATCATTAAAGTCCTTAATAAACCTTCTTGATTTCTGGCATTAAAAAAAGAAATATCATTTTTGGTGGCAAAATCCCGAACTTCATTTCTAATAGCATTACTGGGATCTTCTTGTAAGTGACATTTTTTAATATTCAGGATTTTGTCCCACATTCCGGGAATATGAAAACCTAGGGCATTTTTATCTTCAATATCCTCTCCGCTATTAATTTCATCTAAAGTTAACCATCGGCTATCACTAAAAGAAAATTCCATTTTATTTCGGTAGAAGTAAATGTTTTCACTTCCAGAAATAGGGGTAGTCTCCGGCAATTCAATTTTACCTAAGCGGCGAAGGTTATTTTCAACTTCTTGCTGCTTGTAAAAAAGTTGATATTTATAATCCATATTTTGCCATTTGCAACCTCCACAGGTTCCAAAATGTTGGCAAACGGGTTCTGTTCTTTTATCTGAATATGAAATATAGTTGGAGACCTTTCCGTAATAATACGATTTTCGCTTCTTATAAGTCTGAATATCTGCGATATCACCGGGTACTGCATTATCTATAAATACTACTTTGCCATCTGGAGCTTTAGCTATTGCTTTTCCTTTTGCTCCTGCATCGATCACTTCTAATTCGTGAAATACTTTCTTTTTATTTTTTCTTGCCATAGCTGCAAAAGTAACAAGATTTTATAAGTTGAAGAGTTTAGATTTCAACAAAGATTTCTTATTTTGCCAACAAGCGTAAATGGGATGATTTCTCTCCCTTAAGAAGGAATCATAAAAGTAAAATAGAAAAAGAAAAAATCAATGTCAGTTTTAGAAATTTCTTCTTCGGAAGAAGCCATTAAATTAGAAGATAAATACGGAGCCCATAACTATCATCCACTTCCTGCAGTATTAAACCGAGGAGAAGGTGTTTTTATGTGGGATGTAGAAGGTAAAAAATATTATGATTTTTTAGCTGCTTATTCTGCCGTAAACCAAGGACACTGTCATCCTAAGATTGTAGATGCTATGAAAAAGCAGGCAGAAACTTTGTCGCTAACCTCTAGAGCATTTCATAACGATATGTTGGGGAAATTCGAGAAGTTTGCTTGTGAATATTTTGGTTATGATAAATTGCTGCCTATGAATACGGGTGCAGAAGCGGTAGAAACTGCTATCAAAATCTGTAGAAAATGGGCTTACGAGAAAAAAGGAATAAAAGAAACGGAAGCAGAAATAGTAGTATGTGAAAATAATTTTCACGGAAGAACAACCACTATTATTTCATTTAGTAATGATGAAGATGCCCGTAAGAATTTTGGTCCATATACTCCCGGATTTATAAAAATACCTTACGATAATACCGAAGCTTTAGAAAAAGTTTTAGAAGAGAACAGTAATATTGCCGGATTTTTAGTAGAACCAATTCAAGGGGAAGCCGGAGTTTATGTCCCTTCTGAAGGATATCTGAAACGTGCTAAAGAACTTTGTAAAAAGCATAATGTGCTTTTTATTGCAGATGAAATACAGAGTGGTATTGCTAGAACCGGAAAACTTTTAGCGGTCGATCATGAAGGGGTTAAACCTGATATGATTACGTTAGGAAAAGCGATTTCCGGAGGTGTTTACCCAGTTTCTGCGGTATTAGCCAATGATGAAGTGATGGAGGTGATTAAACCTGGGCAGCACGGCTCTACGTTTGGAGGTAACCCTGTTGCAGCAGCAGTAGCCATAGCTTCTTTAGAAGTAGTGCGGGATGAAAAATTAGCCGAAAATTCTGAAAAGCTTGGGAATTTATTCCGCAGGGAATTGAATGGCTATATAAGGAGTTCTAAAGTAGTTAATCGTGTTAGAGGAAAAGGTTTAATGAATGCAATTATTATTAACGATACCGAAGATAGTTCTACTGCTTGGGATATTTGTGTGGCTTTAAAAGAAAACGGACTTTTAGCAAAACCTACCCATGGAAATATTATTAGATTCACACCACCTTTAGTAATTACAGAAGAGCAAATAATGGATTGTATTTCTATTATTACTAAAACTTTAGAAACATTTGAGGATAAATTCTAAGTTGAAGAATATTTAAACATAGAAGAATAAAAAATCCCGATGAAATTTTCATCGGGATTTTTTGTTTTATGACTGTGATTGAATTTCTAATTGTTTTTGGTATTCTTCCCAAAAAACATCAACAGCTTCTGGTCCTCCAAAAAATAAATATCTAACTAAACAATAGACAAAAAAGGCACTCGATAAGACTAAAGCAACTATGGCTATTGTTCTGGCTGTATTGGCTTGTTTGTAGTTACTGTAAAGTTCAGGATTTTCTTCGTATTTCTTTTTGTCTTTGTTTGCTAAAACTAGGGCTATGGCTGAGGGTATAATACCACCAATACCTAGACAGCAACATCCTAAAAATGCTACTATAGCTAAAATAAGCGAAATAGTAGTGTTGGGTAATTTTTGTTGTTCCATAAGTAATTAAATTAAGTTAGTTTGCCAAATATAATAAACTTATAGAATGAATTGTTTAAAAATATAACTGATTACTATAGTAGTTATGCTTATAACCGTTAATAATGAAACTGTTTTAGAATAAAACTTATAAGGGTAAACTAAATTAGCTAAGATACTTAAGCCTAAAATAAATAATGGATAAATAGCTGGATACATAAAAAAAGCTTCGGTAAACTCTCCTTTTAAGAGAAGTACCAAAGCTCTTTGACCTCCACATCCCGGACAATCAAAACCAAACAGTTTTTTATGTAAGCACGGGATCATGTATTCTTCCATAATTAGCCTCTGTTTAAAATGCTAATTTTTTTCGTGGTAACAATATTATCGTTAGTTACTATTCTAACCACATATACTGCTTCAGCTAAATTAGCTGTAGAGAAAGTATACTTATTATTAGCTCCTAAATTAAAATTGTTGATGACTTGTTTTCCTGACATGTCAAAAACACTTACATTTTTTAAATCAATTCCTTTAGGGTTCAAAATTTGTAATTGAGCTAATCTATTATCTTGAAAAACCGTAAAGCTTTCTGCGATTTCATCGGCCACTGCTAAATTTTCTTCACCATTTTGAAAAGTAATTTCAAATCTTTCAGAATAATTTCCTGCAGGAAGCGTAATGTAAAAATAATTATCTTTTATAGGGTGATATTCTCCAGTATCTTTATCATAGATGTAAACATTATCGGTATCGAAATTTTCAAAATTATTTACATTTATAGCAATATCTTTTTGTGAACTTAAATTTAAGTAAAGCGGTAATCTATCTTCAATATTAAAAGGACGAATATCAATAACGTAATCTTTTGCACCTATTAAAAATCCGGCATCTGAACTAATTTGATCAAAATTTGAAGCATCTCTCGCAGGATCTACTCCTGTAGTAGCTTCTTCATCAAAAGCTAGGGCAATTTGTCTTGTGTAATCGTCATTAAAAGCTATGTTAAACCTAATTTTAGGAATTGCATTTTCTTCTTGTGTAGTGGTATAATTAGATTGATTTACAAAATCAGCGTTTCTTCCAAACACAGATTCATTATCAACGCCTTCTTTTACATATTTACGATGAGTGTTTTTAAATTGGATGTTTTCAATTGTTCCTTCAGATGGAGCTTGTACAAAGAAACCTTGACCAATAGGTAAATATCTACGATGCTTTTTTTCGTCCTCTTCTTGTAGTATGCCAGAACCATCAATAGGTTCTCCATTCGAATTATAGTGATAAAATGTGGCTGGCGTATATACTCCGATAGATGAGCAATTTCCATTAGGAGAATAACTTGCATATCCTGCAGAATAATCTGCTAAATAATGAGAATTTATAGAATGGTCACTATCCCAAAAATAGGCAATACCTGTGGTAGCGTTTCTTCTTTCAACACTTTCAGAATTACAATCAATAGGATCATCTTCAGGATTACCTTCGGAATTTTCAAGTAAAAAATAATTTAAATCTAAAGCAGATGGATAAGGGTTCCCTATTAAGACTACATCATTCACACCTGCCACATTAACAGTGATTAAACCATCATTAGGTCTTCCTCTAAAATCATAACGTTGATTACTACCTGGATTGTTTTGAACACCATCAACAGTAGTGCTGTCTGTTCCATTTACACCTTTCATTGTAAAGCCTTCACCAGCATTAATAGTCTCGTTATCTCTTACTTGAGACCAATTGGCATAACTTCCATCAGCACTTGCATATTTATAAATCCAATATTTAGCAATATTTAATATCCCTCCGTCTTCACTTGAACCATTATATCCGTTAACCATATTAGCGCTTTTACTTAAAAGGGATGAGGTAGGAGCACCTAATAAAGCCACAGAAAATTGGCGATTGCCATCTGTAGTTCCGTCACCGGGATTACTTACTGGACTAGACCAATAATTGTATGCGTAGGCATTGGCAGTACCTTCTTGAAAGACTGAAATTTTACCGCTTCCCGTATTTAGAGAAGTATCAGTTCTACCTTGAAGCAATTGTCCTTCATTTCTTAAATAAATACTGGCAACATCTGGATCAGTATTTTCAGAAATGTTAATATCTTCACCTACATAAAGAACAGTACCCTTTACATACATATAATTATCTTTGTCTGTACTAGGTTTTACGGACAATTGAGCGAAACTTGCGGTCGCTACAAAAAATAATAAATAAGAGTATATCTTTTTCATCTGCATAAATTTTATACAAAAATAATACTTTTGTACTGAAAAACACAAAAAAACACTGATTATTAGTTTTTTATAACGCTTTAATTTTGTAATAAAATATATAATGAATACGAAAAAACAGCTTTTTTCTAGCTTATTTATCCTTTTAGGTGCTGTACTTTTAATCTATGGGATGATTGCAGAAAACACAAATGTATATATAAAAATTGTTGGTATAATTGTTTTAATGTTTGGACTTTACAGCTCTACAAGAGTCTGGGTGGAAGATAATAAACAAGATAACGAAAAGGATGATGAAATTTAAAAAAGGCGATAAAGTTGAAGTGCTCGATGATAGTATTCGAGGAGAAGTGTTAAAGGTTGAAAGTGATAAAATCATCATAAAAACAGAAGATGAGTTTGAAATGATTTTTAATGATGATGAGCTTGTCAAAGTTTCTGCTGAAAATGAAATTAAAGTAAAAGACGATGAACTTATGGAAGCACTTTTGGTAAAAACAGTTAAAAAGAGAGTGGTTCCACAAACGTCCAAAAAGCAAAAATCTATTCCACCCATGGAAGTAGATTTGCATATTCATCACTTAACAGATCGGGCTAAACAGATGTCTAATTTTGAAATGCTCAACCTTCAATTAGATACCGCTAGAAGTCAATTGGAATTTGCTATAAAAAAGAGAATTCAGAAAATTGTTTTTATCCACGGTGTAGGCGAAGGTGTTTTAAAAGCCGAACTAGAAACCCTTTTTAGCAGGTATGAAAATGTTAAGTTCTATGACGCTGATTTTCGGCAGTACGGAGTCGGTGCTACAGAAGTTTATGTTTTTCAGAATTATTAGTGACTTTATTCTAATACCACTATTAGAGTTTGATTTACAGTCACTTCAAACCTACCTAATTCCAAGGTTTCTAACGTAATCTGTTCGTCAGAATTGGTCTTGTTTAGGGTGATGTTTTTGGCAATGACAATGGTTCTAAATCGTCTTGAAATATTATTATCTCTTAATTCTTCTAATGGAGGATCGATAGATTCAGAAATGTTGGGATTTAAAAAATTGGGTAAATCATTTTCGTTCACATCGTCTTGAGGATTTAAAAAAGGTTCACCATCTTCATTTAATTCGTCTCTCGCATTTAAATCTTCGTTTCTGGTTAACGTCCCGTCTCCATCATCATCTTCATCTAAATAATTAGGAATTCCATCTTGATCGGTGTCTGCAAGTCCTGTGATGGGGTCTACTGGAGTTTGGAGATCTTCAGCGTTTAGTTCGTTTCTAGTTAAAACATTATCATTATCGTCATCAGTATCTAAAAAATTAGGAATCCCATCACCATCTGTGTCGTAATTTTCATCTAAAGGATCGGTTGTTTCATAAGGTCCGTTATAATTATCCTCTGCATTTGCTTCAGTGGGAACACCATCATTATCATCTTGTTCGATAATAGTTGTTATAAATTCTACATAACCTCCATCAGCACTAATGTATTCTTGGTTTACTTGTGGAGAACTGGGGGGGATGCTCTGGCAAAAATAATCGTTAGGGAGTTGATTGTTATAGGTTCTGTAAATAATACGATTGGTGGTAGATAAATTTATGGTTACCGTAGAATCTTGTACAATATTACTGTCTTCATCACTAATTCTTACAAAAGTTCCATCAAAGCCATTTCGTGTAAAAGCTAGGGCGATTGTTTCGTAAGTTTCATTGTTGATATTATAAATAATTGCAGTTTGATTATCAGAATTAGGATCTAAATCACCACTGCAAGTCCTTAAATCTGTTTCGTTATCATAATCAAAAGTAGTTACAATAATATCTCCATCATCACAAGCGGTTAATAGAAAGATTCCAATAAAAAGTATCGATAAATTTTTAATCATTGCTACAATTTTCAACAAAAATAATTGAATTACGTATTTATAACGCTTCATCCTTAAAATAATTTTAAAAGTTTTATTTTTGCAAGCATTTAACAGAAACAGTTTTTTATGAACAATATATATTTAGATAGCGCAGCAACCACTCAAATAAGACAAGAAGTTATTGATAGAATGGCTGAAGTAATGAGCGTTTATGGGAACCCTTCTTCTACACATACCTTTGGTAGGACAGCTAAATCTTTAATAGAGAATGCTCGTAAAACCGTTGCGAAATATCTAAATGTTGCCGCTAAAGAAATCATTTTTACTTCCGGCGGAACTGAAGCTGATAACCTTATCTTGAATAGTGCAGTTAGAGATTTAAAAGTAGAAAGGATTATTACTTCAAAAATTGAACACAAAGCCGTTCTGCAATGTGTCACTCAATTACAAGATTGTTTTGATGTTGAAATTGAATTCGTGAAATTAGATGAAAAAGGAAATATAGACCTTCTTCATTTAGAAGAACTATTGAAGGATTCCGATAAAAAGACTTTGGTGAGTTTGATGCATGTAAATAATGAAGTAGGGAATATGCTGGATATTGAAAAAACCGGAAATCTTTGTAAACAATATAATGCTTTATTTCATAGTGATACCGTTCAGTCCATTGGTCATTTTAATTTAGATTTAAATGAACTTCCTGTAGATTTTGCGGCCGTGAGTGCACATAAATTTCACGGACCTAAAGGCGTTGGTTTTGCTTATGTGAAAAGCAATAGCGGATTAAGGTCTTTGATTTTTGGTGGAGGTCAAGAACGCGGTGTTAGGGCAGGAACCGAGTCGGTACATAATATTGTAGGTTTAGAAGAAGCCATTAAGTTAACCTATGATAATTTAGAAGAAGAAAAACAACATACTTCTGCGTTAAAAAAACATTTTATAGAACAACTTCAAAGTGAATTGCCCGGTATTAAATTTAATGGTGAATGTGCCAATTTTGAGAAAAGTACGTACACCTTGGTAAATGTTTGTTTGCCAATTTCTGAAGAAGAAGCGACGATGCTTTTATTTCAATTAGATTTAAAAGGAATTGCTTGCTCCAAAGGAAGTGCATGCCAAAGCGGAAGTGATCAAGGTTCGCACGTATTAGCAGAGTTCCTTTCTGAAGAAGATCTTAAAAAACCATCCATTAGATTTTCTTTCTCTCGTTACAATACAAAAGAAGAGTTAGATTATGTGGTAGATGTTTTAAAAGAATTTATTCAAGTGAATGCTTAAAACCGCATTCCTAGCTTTACATTAAAAACCCTTGGCGATAAATAGTTAGGTACGGCGTATAAACTTTTAGTATAAACGTCCCGTACAAACGTATTGGTAATTGAGTTTTGGTTATCAAATAAGTTGAAAATTTCAAAACCAATACTCAATTCTTTAAAGCGATGAAGCCAATGTCCTTTAGGATGTTCTTTGTTTTTATCAACCAAGACATAAGAAAATCCGGCATCGGCACGGCGGTAATCCCTTAGTCTGGTTTGGTACTCGTACGGATCTGCATAACTAGGAGAACCTCCCGGTAAGCCCGTATTGTAAACCATATTCAAGTAAAACTTGATATCTGGTATGGCTGGAACATAATCTTGAAAAAGTACCGCAAACTTTAATCGTTGATCTGTTGGGCGCGAGATATAACCACGATCATTTATATTTTCTTCTGTTTTTAAATACCCAAAACTAACCCAACTTTCTGTTCCCGGTACAAACTCTCCATTCAAACGTAAATCCAATCCGTAAGCATAAGCAACCGCATTATTTCTGGCGCGGTATCTGATCCTTACATTTTCTAGGGTATACGGATTTACATTGGTGAGGTTTTTATAATATGCTTCAGAAACCAGTTTAAAAGGCCTGCCACCAAGTTTAAAACTGTAATCATTTCCTAAAACCACATGGATAGATTGTTGCGCTTCCACTTCTGGTCGAACTGTTCCTGTAGAATCCCGTAAAGCTCTATAAAAAGGAGGTTGATGATACCAACCGCCGGAAATTCTGAAAATCATATCGGTATCCCAATCGGGTTTAATCGCAAATTGCCCACGTGGACTCCAAACTTGATGCGTTTTACGTTCTATGTTTTCACCGCTAACTTCCCAAGCCTGGGTTCTAATTCCTGCATTTAGCCAAGCTTCAGCATCGCCAATTAAGGTTTTGTAGCTCCATTGTGCAAATGCCTGAAAACGGTTAACCTGAGTTTTATTAATTGCTCGGATGTTATTGAAAGGAGCAATAGGGGCGTCGTAAGCTTCATAAGGTTGATTATTCTGAAATCCATCTAATGGTGGGCGAATAGAGAAGCCTGCAGAATCTATAATTTCATATTCCCGAACCCGATCCCGAATATCTTCATGGGTATATTTTACTCCGTAATCTATTTGATGATCATCTTTTTTTAAAGTTCCTAGATGTTGAAGGTTAATGATTAAGGCATCTAAATCATTTCTGGCGTGAGTGAGTTGTGAACCAATTCCTTCACTAAATTCAACTTCCCCTAAATTCTCACCTCCAATATCAGTATTCACATCTCCTAAACGGTATTGGGCTAAAATATCAAAATGTTCTTGTTCTTGCGTGTTGTAGGTCGAAGCAATAAATTTTGCTGAATAGTTTTCAGAAACTTTATAAGTTGCTTTTAATGCGCCAAAATAAGTTTCATATTGATCTTTTTCTTGTCCTTCGTAATAAATTAAAAGCGCTTTAGGGTCAGTAATCGTTCCGAAGTTGGTTTGCCGGGTAATAGGTTCGTAATCATATTTGTTAATGGCTACATTTCCCAAAAAACTCAATTCAAATTTATTATTGAATTGATAGGTTAAATAGGTTTGCGCATCGGCAAATCGAGGCCTAAAGTTGGTTTCGGTTTCTTTTGCATTTACAAAAAGGGAATTATCGCGATAGCGAATTCCTAAAATTCCGGAGAGTTTACCGTTTTCAGACATGTCTTCAACAGAAACACTTCCGCCCAATAAACTTAAATTTAACGAAGCTCCAAAATCTACAGGACGGCGATAGGTGATATCTAATACAGAAGAAAGCTTGTCTCCGTACTTGGCTTGAAAACCTCCGGCAGAAAATTCAACATTTCTTACCATATCGGTATTTACAAAACTTAATCCTTCCTGTTGTCCGGAACGGATTAAAAAAGGCCGATATACTTGAATATCGTTTACATACACCAAGTTTTCATCATAGTTTCCGCCTCTAACTGCATATTGCGTACTTAATTCGTTATTAGAAGTAACTCCCGGTAGAGTTTTTAAAAGATTTTCTACACCGGCATTGGCTCCGGGAATTTTACGTACTGTTTCCGGGCTAATTGTGGTAACGCCTTCTACACGGGAATTTCGATTGCCTGTAATGACTACCGTTCCTATTTGCTCGACTCCGGTTTTTAAAACAAAGTTGAATTCTTTTTTTGTGCCTGCTTCTAATTCGGGAATACTTACTCGAATTCTTTTAAAGCCTACATAAGTGATTTCTAATTGAATCTCTTTATTTGCAGGGATTTGAATGGAATAATATCCGTTTTCATTAGTTTGTGTCCCTCCACCACGGTAACCCAAATTAGCACCGGGAACGGGAACATCGTATTCATCTAAAATTATTCCTTCTAAAGTAGCTTCTTGAGCAAAACCGGTTAAGGAAAAAAGCAAAAACAGTAGGGGTAAATATGAAAAATTTTTCAAGGGATATACTTTAATTTTTTCTGAAAAATGTGCCTTCAAATGTAGTACTATTTCCTACATTATCAACAACGATGAGCTTTAAATTATTTTCTGTGGCATCAGTAATTACATGATCATTAAAATCGTAAACCAAACTATTGGTTTTATAATCGTATTCCATTAAAATGAACTTACCGTTGATGGTTGCCCTGTAGCTACTAATTCCCGAGAGGTTATCACTAATTTTAAATTTTAGGTAACGGTAATTGCTCATCCATTTTCCTTCTCTAAAATTTACAGGTTTTACCAAAGGTGGTGTGTCATCTACAGCTAATTTATAAGTACCAAACGTTTTTGTTCTTGTCGTAAAGCGGTTTTGCTTTTTGTATGTAGTAGAGTAGTAGGGACGGCCCCAATCGCTCATTCTAGCAATATAAAGTTTCTCTTTGTCTTTATCACTATATCGGCTTACGTCAAAACCAATGGTAATGTTTTTGTGAAGAGCAGTTTCAGGGTGATGTACACTAATACTTTCCCCATTAGATTTAATATCTAAATATTCACTTTTATAGAGTGCATTCCTTGGGATATATATATCAAAGCCATCTTCATCAAAAGCGGTGGCTTCATTTGCATTTACGTAGTAATCAGTAACTTTTTCTTCTGGTTTTATAATTTCTTCGGAAGGAATTTCCTTAGGAATGATAGGAATTCGAATAGTGGCAGTATTCCCTTCATAATCCTGAATTTTTATTTTATAATCGTAATCTAAACTATCATTGGTGATGTTAATGTAGCCGTCATCTTCTTTCCATTTAAAAATACTTAACGGATTGTTATTCTCAATAAATAATTTTTGAAATCTGTCGTGGTTGGTTTCATAATAAGCATAATCAATAAAATCGTTGATGTAACGAGATTCGGCAAATGAAAATTTATTAAAATCAATAGCAAGGAGTTTTTTCCCATTCAAAAATGTTTCAATTAAATTCACTCCGTTTCTATTAGCGGCATAATCCAGTAAATCGACAGTGTTTACGCCAAAACCAATTTTCCCAAAAGCTTTGATGTCTTCTGTTTTGTATTCGTTATTTCCTAATGGAATTACTCGAAGTTTATCGCGCGAACCTTTGTTGTTAATATGTGCATTTTCTGACACTGGATAAGCGAAAATACCTTTTACCATCGGATAATGGGTGTCTTTAATAGCAATGCCAAATAGCATTGGGTTCATAGGACTGGCTTGACTATCCCTGATTTCAAAATGAAGATGAGGTCCGCCGCTACCACCGCTGTTTCCGCTATAAGCGATTACCTCACCTTGTTTAACAGGGAGTTCATCAGCCTCTGGGAAAACTTCGATTTCATAACTTTCTTTAGCGTATTGGCGTTCTTTTATGTATGCTTCAATTTCTGGGGCAAATTCTTTTAAATGAGCGTAAACAGAAGTGTATCCATTGGGATGTTGAACATATAACGCTTTTCCGTAGCCAAAATGAGAAACTTTTATTCTACTTACATATCCTGAAGCAGAAGCTAATACATTTAAACCGGTTTGCTGATGTGTTTTAATATCCATACCACTATGAAAGTGATTGGAGCGTAATTCACCGAAAGTCCCCGATAAAATTAAGGGGATTTCCAACGGACTTTCAAAGTAATCTTGTGGAATGTCCTCTTGGGAAAAACTTTTGAGAAATAAACATAAAAAAGATACAAACAAAAATGCGGTTCTCATAAACTGAATTGTAAAATTGTTAAGGGGCTGGGTTTAAATATAAAAACTTCTTTTTAATAACAAAAACTGGAAAAATAGCAAGTTTAGTATAAAAATTACAGAAAAAACTATTGGCATATTAATAAAGGCATGTTAACTTTGTGCGTAAGTATTACGTGAATGGTAGATGAGTAAATTGGTAGAAAAAGTTGATTCACTAGAACAAAAGATTAGTAAGTTACTATATAAATACAAGGCTTTAGAGCAGGAAAACCAACAGTTACAAGAAGAATTAAAAGCTGAAAAACAAAATAGTACACAACTCACTTCTAAAATAAGTTCTCTCGAGAATCAAACCCAAATGCTTAAAACTGCCAACGCAATGCTGGGCAGTAACGAATATAAAAGAGAAACGAAACTCAAAATAAACAGCTTAATAAGAGAGATAGATCAATGTATTGTTCAACTCTCTGAATAATCTTCTTTATGAAGAATGAAAAGTTGAAAATTAAAATATCTATTGCAGATCGGGTGTATCCGCTCACCGTTTTTCCTCATCAAGAAGAAGGATTGCGTAAAGCTGCAAAAGAGATAGAGAAGGTAATTAAGCAATTTGAGCAGAGTTATGCTGTTCGTGATAAGCAAGATGTATTGGCAATGTGTGCTTTGCAATTTGCAGCAAAAAGCGAACAAAAAACAATAGATAATAGTAACCAAGTCATGAAAGCAGAAGAAAAACTGGAAAGTTTAAATCAGCTTTTGCAAGAATACTTAGGTTAGCCATACGTTCATTAAAATAAATTAGGTTTACTGCCTGTATTAGTCATCACAATTTGATAAACTCAACATGTTATCATTAAAAAGGGTGAGTCATAGTTGTAAAAGCAAGCCGTCTTTGAACGGATCCTTGATCAGCTAGTTAGCCCTAAACCTGTTTAAACGGAGTTTAGACATAATTCTATGCTAATACAGGCTTTTTTTATATATATAAATTAAATTATGGAAATAGTAATAATAGGAGTCGTAGCGTTAATTGTTGGATTGGCAGTTGGCTTTTTTGTCTCAAAATCAGCTGACAAGAAAAGGGCCAATTCCATTATCAATGAAGCTGAAAAAGAAGCAAAATCGATAATTAAGGAAGCTACCGCAGACGGGGAAAGCAAGAAAAAAGATAAAATCCTTCAGGCAAAAGAAAAGTTCATAGAATTAAAATCTGAACATGAAAAGGTAATCCTTTCCCGTGATAAGAAAATTGCCGACGCAGAAAAACGTACCAAAGATAAAGAATCCCAAGTTTCTAGTGAACTTTCAAAAAACAAGAAACTCAATAAAGAACTGGAAGATAAGGTAAAAGATTACAATTATCGAAATGAATACCTGGAGAAAAAACAGGAAGAGATTGATAAAGTACATCAGCGTCAAGTACAACAATTAGAAGTGATTAGTGGTATTAGTGCTGAAGAAGCTAAAGATCAATTGGTAGAATCCTTAAAAGAATCTGCCAAAACAGAAGCCATGGCGCTTATTCAAGATACGATTGAGGAAGCTAAAATGACGGCGCAGCAAGAAGCCAAGAAAATAATCATCAATACTATACAACGTATAGGTACAGAAGAAGCGGTGGAAAATTGTGTCTCTGTATTTAACTTGGAAAGTGATGATGTAAAAGGTAGAATAATCGGGCGTGAAGGAAGAAATATTCGCGCTATTGAAGCCGCGACCGGTGTAGAAATTATTGTAGACGATACTCCAGAAGCGATTATACTATCTTGTTTCGATTCTGTAAGAAGGGAAATTGCAAGGTTGTCTTTGCATAAATTGGTTACCGATGGAAGGATTCACCCAGCGAGAATTGAAGAAGTCGTTAAAAAAACCCGTAAACAGATCGATGAAGAGATCATTGAAATTGGTAAACGTACCGTGATCGATTTAGGTATTCACGGGCTTCATCCTGAATTGATAAAAACCATTGGTAGAATGAAGTATCGTTCTTCCTATGGTCAAAACTTATTACAACACTCTAGGGAAGTAGCAAAACTTTGTGGAGTAATGGCAGCAGAACTTGGTTTAAATCCTAAATTGGCGAAACGTGCAGGATTATTGCACGATATTGGTAAAGTACCGGAAACAGAAACTGAAGTTCCTCACGCTATTTTAGGAATGCAATGGGCAGAAAAGTATGGGGAGAAACCAGATGTGTGTAATGCTATTGGAGCTCACCACGACGAGGTAGAAATGACTTCGTTGCTTTCACCTATCGTTCAGGTTTGTGATGCTATTAGTGGAGCGAGACCTGGCGCAAGACGTCAAGTCTTGGATTCATACATTCAACGTTTAAAAGACCTAGAAGAAATAGCTTTTGGTTTTGGTGGCGTTAAGAAAGCTTATGCCATTCAAGCTGGTAGGGAATTGCGTGTCATTGTAGAAAGCGAAAAAGTAAATGATGAAAAAGCAAGCAACTTGTCTTTCGAGATTTCTCAAAAAATACAAACAGATATGACTTATCCCGGTCAGGTAAAAGTTACTGTGATTAGAGAAACTAGAGCAGTAAATATAGCTAAATAATAATGTAGCAAATAAGAATAAAAAAGCGTCTGTTTTAAGCAGACGCTTTTTTGTTTTATATTCAAAAAAATAATTACAGAATAGAATTTTTTTTAGAAAGTCATCACGTATATCTTTGCAAAAAATTAATTTATGAAGCTCAATCTCAATAAGCCTATTTGTTTTTTTGATTTAGAAACTACCGGAACCAATATTGCGAAAGATAAAATTGTAGAAATAGCTATTTTAAAAGTTTTTCCCAACGGAAATAAAGAAAGTTACCGTTGGTTGGTAAACCCAGAAGTAGCCATTCCTGCTGAAACTACAAAAATTCATGGGATTTCAGATGAAGATGTGGCGAATGAGCCCACTTTCAAAGAGCTTTCAAAAAAAATATTCAGCATTATTAAAGGTTGCGATTTAGGAGGCTACAATAGCAATCGCTTTGATATACCTCTGTTGGCAGAAGAATTTTTACGGGCAGAAGTAGATTTTGATATTAAAAATGCTGTAGCTATTGATGTGCAGACTATTTTTCATAAAAAAGAAAAGCGAACTTTAGAAGCGGCCTATAAGTTTTACTGCGATAAAGATTTAACCGATGCCCATAGTGCCGAAGCAGATACCAATGCTACTTTTGAAGTGTTAGAATCACAATTGGATCATTACCCAGACTTAGAAAATGATACCAAGTGGTTAGCCGAATTTAGTGCACATAAAAAACATGCAGATTTTGCAGGTTTTATTTCATACAATAAAAAAGGAGAAGAAGTGTTTTCTTTTGGTAAAAACCGTGGTAAGTTGGTTGAACAAGTTTTAGAAGAAGAACCTGGCTATTATAATTGGATTCAAAATGCAGATTTTCCACTTTATACCAAAAAAGTATTAACGGCCATTAAATTAAGAAAGCTTACCGATAAACTTAATTAAAAATGAAGATAATTTGTATAGGTAGAAATTATACAGATCATATTGAGGAGCTTCAAAATGAAAAACCAAAAGACCCTGTAATTTTTTTAAAACCAGATACTTCTGTACTTTTAAAAAAACAACCGTTTTTTATACCAGAATTCTCAGAAGATTTACAATATGAAGTTGAAGTTTTGGTAAAGATTAATAAAGTTGGTAAATATATTCAGTCTAAATTTGCCAATAAGTATTATAATGAAATTGGCTTAGGTATAGATTTTACGGCAAGAGATGTGCAAAACCAATTAAAAGAAAAAGGATTGCCGTGGGAAAAAGCCAAAGCTTTTGATGGGTCGGCTGTTATTGGAGAAAAATGGATTTCTAAAGAAAAAATTTCTGACCTTCAAAATATGAATTTTTCTTTAGAAAAAAACGGAGCGATTGTTCAACAAGGAAATACATCACAAATGCTCTGGAAAATAGATGAAATTATTGCTTACGTTTCGCAATTTTTTACGTTAAAAATAGGTGATGTTATTTTTACAGGAACTCCAAAAGGTGTAGGCAAAGTTTATCCAGAAGATATATTGACCGGGAAAATAGAAGAAAAAGATATTTTTGAAATAAAAGTAAAATAATGAGTATTTATAATTTAGATAATTTAAAGGAGATGGCAGAAGGAGATGAAGTGTTTTTAAAAGAAATGCTTAAAACCTTTATAGAAGAATTGCCGGAAGATGTAGCTGCTATGAATGACGCTATCGATAACCATAATGCGGTACTTACATATCAAATAGCGCACAAAATGAAGCCTAATTTGAAAATATTTGGTCTTCATTTAGATGAAAATGTAAAAAGGTTGGAGCATTGGTCTAAAAGTGATCTAAAGAAAGATGATGTAATGAAAGATGCACGCGAGATAGAAAGTACTGTTTTAACGGTTTGTAACGAATTAAAGCGCGACTATAATCTGTAATGAAAGCAGAAATTATTACCATTGGCGATGAAATTCTAATCGGTCAAATAGTAGATAGCAATTCAGCTTTTATAGCCAAAGAACTCAATAAAATAGGAATTGATGTACAGCAAATTACTTCTGTACAAGATGAAGAAAACCATATTCTAACTACTCTAAAAGAAGCTTCACAAAGAGCTTCCATTGTAATTGTTACTGGAGGTTTAGGGCCTACTAAGGACGATATTACTAAAAAAACTTTCTGCAAATACTTTAACGATGAGTTAGTGAAAAATGAAGAAGTCCTTCAGAATGTAGAAGAACTTTTTAGGAAATATGTTAAAGACCCCATTTCAGATTTAAACAGAGGTCAAGCTTATATTCCATCAAAAGCGACCGCGTTATTTAATAGGCACGGTACTGCTCCGGGAATGTGGATAGAAGAAGGTGAAGTAGTTTATATATCACTTCCAGGTGTTCCTTTCGAAATGAAAGCACTCATGGAAAATGAAGTGATTTCTAAACTTCAAGAACGTTTTCTAAGACCTTATATAATTCATAAAACCGTACTCACCTATGGAATGGGCGAGAGTACTATTGCCCAAAAAATCGAAGACTGGGAAAGTAATTTGCCTCCATTTATTCGCTTGGCTTATTTACCAAGTTTAGGACGTGTAAGGTTAAGGTTATCCGCACGGGGGCAAGATGAAAAGGTTTTGTTACAGGAACTCGACCATCAATTAGAGCAACTTCATTTATTAATAGGCGATATCATAAAAGGTTATGAAGGAGAAGGAAGTTTAGAAGAGCAGATTGCCCAAAAGTTTATAGAAAAAGGCAAAACCATCACTACAGCAGAAAGTTGTACAGGCGGGAGAATAGCTTCTAGGTTAACTTCAGTTTCTGGAGCTTCCAAATTTTTTAGGGGAGGAATTATTACTTATGAAACTGCTACCAAAAATTATGTGTTAGGGATTTCAGAAGAAATTATCAATACCTATTCTGTAGTAAGTCCAGAAATCACCAAAGAAATGGCGATAAAAGCTAAAGCTTTATTTAGAACGGATTATGCAATTGCCACTACAGGAAATGCAGGTCCTGCCAAAGGAGATAGCGATGCCGAAATAGGAACAGTTTATATTGCTATTGCGAGCCCAAACGGAGTAGAAGTGATAGAAAACCATTTAGGGAAGCAGCGTGAAAAAGTAACCGAGAAAGCTGTTTACAAAGCTTTAGGGATGATTTTAGAAGAAATAGAAAAATAAAGTATTTTATATTTGTAAGTTGGGTAAAAAAATCGTTAATTTGCAGCCTGTTTTGAAATAACGAGAAAAGATTATAAAAATGTCAAGAGTTTGTGAACTTACGGGAAAAAAAGCGATGGTAGGAAACAATGTTTCTCACGCAATGAATAAAACCAAGCGTAAATTTAACGCTAACTTGGTAAAAAAGCGTTTCTACATCCCTGAAGAAGATAAATGGATTACGTTAAGAGTATCTACTTCTGCTTTAAAAAATATTAACAAAAGAGGAATCTCTGCTGTAATTAAAGAAGCAAGAGAAAAAGGATTCTTAAACAAGTAATCTCTTTTAACCCTTAATACAAAGAAAGATGGCAAAAAAAGGAAATAGAGTTCAAGTAATTTTAGAGTGTACAGAGCATAAAAACTCAGGGAAACCAGGTACATCTAGATATATTACCACTAAAAATAAAAAGAATACACCGGATAGAATAGAGTTAAAGAAATTTAACCCAATTCTTAATAAAATGACGGTTCATAAAGAAATAAAGTAATAAGTTATGGCAAAGAAATCGGTAGCATCGTTACAAACAGGATCTAAAAGACTTACAAAGGCGATCAAAATGAAAAAGTCTCCTAAATCTGGAGCTTATGTTTTTGAAGAGCAGATTATGGCGCCAGATCAAGTAAACGATTTTTTCAAAGAAAAATAATCGTAGTAAAAAAATATATAAGCCGCTTTGATAATTTTCAAGGCGGCTTTTTGTTTTTTGTATATTTGCATAAAATTAATGATTATGGCGTTCCCATGCCAAAGGCGTGGTCGGGCTGTCGGCAGTCGCTTTTCTCAATTCCTGCTCAATGCAGTAATTTCTAAAGAGCTTCAACAAATGCCTCCATCCCTAACGCAAACCAAAGTATACTTATGAGTTTTTTTAAAAAGATTTTTTCAAAAGAAAAAAAAGAAACGTTAGACAAAGGATTAGAAAAGTCTAAAGAAAATTTCTTTGGTAAGCTAAGTAAAGCAGTTGCCGGGAAGTCTAAAGTTGATGATGAAGTTTTAGACGATTTAGAAGAGGTTTTGGTAACCAGTGATGTTGGGGTAAAAACCACGATAAAGATTATAGATAGAATAGAAGAGCGTGTGGCTCGGGATAAATACTTAGGTACTTCAGAACTTGATAAAATACTTCGGGAAGAAATTGCCGGACTTTTAAGTGAGACCGGTTCTGGAGAGGCAACCGATTTTGTAGTTCCTTCTAAAAAGCCTTATGTAATTATGGTGGTTGGCGTAAATGGAGTAGGGAAAACTACTACCATTGGTAAGTTGGCCTATCAATTTAAAAAACAAGGTAAGAAAGTGGTGCTTGGTGCGGGCGATACTTTTAGGGCAGCAGCGATAGATCAGTTACAAATTTGGGCAGATCGTGTAGGTGTTCCCATCGTAAAGCAAAAAATGGGAAGTGATCCGGCCAGTGTAGCTTTTGATACTGTACAAAGTGCGATTAAACAAGATGCAGATGTAGTGATTATCGATACCGCAGGGAGGCTTCATAATAAAGTAAATTTGATGAATGAGCTTTCTAAAGTAAAACGAGTAATGCAGAAAGTGGTAGATAACGTTCCCGATGAAGTTTTATTGGTATTAGATGGTTCTACCGGGCAAAACGCTTTTGAGCAAGCTAAACAGTTTACAGCTGCTACAGAAGTTACTTCTTTAGCAGTAACCAAATTGGACGGTACGGCAAAAGGAGGTGTGGTAATTGGTATTAGCGATCAGTTTCAAATTCCCGTTAAATATATTGGAGTAGGAGAAGGCATTGAAGATTTACAGGTATTCAATAAAAATGAGTTTGTAGATTCTTTTTTTAAAAAGAGTATTTAAAGATATGCAAGAAAATAGGCCAAAACCCTTTTCTAAAGAGCGTACAAAAGCCACGATCTCTAAAATTGTTTTCTTTTATAGTGTCTTTTTTGTAGTGATGAAAATTATCGCGGTGTTTAATGGTTATCCTATAAAGGCTTCGTTAATATTGAGTATTCCTTTTTTACTCTTGGCACTTTGGGGACTTTTTCAGGTAAAAAAAAATACGTATAGTTGGTTTTATGTAGTTTTAGGAATACTTATAGTTTCGGCAATGCGATATTATGAAGTGATGATTTATGATTATTTAATGAGTTGATTACTTTTCCTTAGGGATGTAATACATTAATTTAGTTTCACCATCTACAAATTCTTTTATATTGTACTTTTCTTTCCTTCTTTGATAAATTTGTTCATAATCCCTTATAACCAAAGGGTCTGGAACTACATTGGTAGAAAATTTCACTTCATTGGTCAATGTATCTTTAATATTAGCAATAATTAAAATATAGTGCTCTACATAACCAATATTTTTAGAACTGTCGTATTCAAAATTTAAGTACGCCGATTTGTTGGGTTTAATGGGACGATTGTAATCATCTATAGTAATACAAGCACAGCCTGCTTGTACATCTCTTATAACTAAAGGGTAATTGCCGGTATTGGTAAACTTATAGCTTACCTTAAGGGTGTCTCCACGAACTACTGGATAATAGCGCCTCACGGGATCTTCAATACTCATTGAGGTAATGGGCATCGCTTTTTGAACTCTTTCAGAGAAATAATCACAACTCATTAAAGTGTATATCAAAAATAAAAATAATAGGTAGGGAAGTAGTTTCATTTTAATTAATTATAATTTCATCACAAGCGATTGCATTTTTACTTTTTTTATTTTTTGGCCGTATAAATGTTAGCGTGAAATCTCCATCAATTTTATTAAAATCTAAAGGGATTTCTATTGTTTTCTTTTCTTTTTTTAGAGAAGGCTTGATAGTAACTTTATTTTCCTGACCATTATTCTGGAGGATTATTTCTGTAGGAAAATAGATTTGATGTTTAGGGTCATTTAATAAACCCACTTTAATTTGGTTTGTTTTTTTATAAATTTCTTGATGAGGAACTTGAATTTTCAAATTCTCAACAGTACAGATTAGCCAATTGGTGTTGTAATCTAGAAACCCATAAGTTCCATTATTTAGTATTTTGATATTTGAATAGGCTTCATCTAATTGCGAAATGGATTTTAATTTTTGATGAATAAAATAATTGGTCTTATCATTTTCGATTATTTCTTTTTTCCACAGATGAATATAATCTGAAATTTTATCATTTGGTTCATCATAATAATCTATGCCAGTATTTTTAGCGAGTAGTGCCAAATTTTCAAGTAGTTTCTTAGTTTCAGGTAAAACTTGAATTTCAAAATCTTTAAAAATAGCGTAACCATTAGGTTGCATACCTAAATACCGCATTTGTTCCAACTTTAAAAAGGTAGCTGAAAGTAACAATGCTTGGAGATTGAAATTATTTTCTTCTAAGGAAGAAGCTTTTTCTAATTGCTTATAAAATTCATTAAACCTCTTAAAATCAATATATTTTTTTATGGCTTCTCCAATACCACTATAGATTCCCATCGGTTTTTTAGATTCAGCAAAATCATCTTGAATGGCTAAATAATAATTACAAATGAATTGATTAGTGTCGGAAGGAAATCTTTTTTCCACTTCATCAGAAATAATTTCATTTAAATCTGAATCTACTTTCATAAGAAGCCTGGCAATGCTGCCGGCTTTTACTCCTTGTAAAGCAGAATAGGTTTCGCTACCATTTATAAAAATTCCGGTAATACCGTTTTCTTTTAGAAATTTTAAATTCTCCTGAAGTACTTTTAGGTTAGGGTAAAAATCGAAGTAATCATCATAATTTAAGGCGTATTCCCAAGCGAAAATTTCATTTACCTTTTCTTTCCAATTTTTAAGCTGGTTCTTTAATTCATCAGCTTCTGGAAAATCTCGATAGGGTTTGCCTTTTTGATATTCAATGGTACTAAAAAAAACACCTACATTTTTGGGTTGTTGTTTCTTAGGTGGGGTTTTTACACTAATGTAAGCAGTGGTGAAAAATTCTTGATTAGGGAATTTTTCGGCCAATTCTCCCAATAAATTAAATAATGCCGGACTAGCATCGGTTTGGGTATTTCCCGCTGCTTTGCATTTATCACATTGACACACCAAACCATTATCATTAGGGTTAATCATATAATAATCATATGATTTTTTCCTGTCCTTGATATTTTTAATGATGATTTCTTTTAATTCTTCACTTGAAAAACAGAATTGCTCTTTATTTCTATCATTATCTATTAACGCATAAACAGGTGAATCTTGCGGAATATAAAATGGAATCCATTTGGGTAAGTTATGTCCCCAGAGTCCCCAAGTTTCATCTAAGGGCGTATTTTTATATTCAGCTTTAAATTCTTCAGTATTAGTAACCATTGGAAAATAGGTATCCCTATATTTAAAACTGAATTCTGTTTTATTTTGTGCTGAAGAATAATTCATAGTAAAACAACAAAAACAGCATACGAAAACAAGCTGACAGTATGTGAATTTTACTTGTTCCATATTAGAATTTAATTTCACATAGCATGGTAAGCTGATATTGATTTTGAAAATAATCTTCACTGATCTTATAATTGTACCAGTTACCGTAAAAACCAAAAGCAACATTTTTATTGACCGGCCATTGATAGCCTGCTCCTACCATTGTATGTACAAAATCGAAAAAGGTATCGTATTGAAAAGCTAATTTTTGATCGTAAGGTGCTGTACCTACAGAAGCTATAAGTTGAACAAACCGCCTATTCTCTATACTATATTTAGATCTTACCACCAAGTTGGTATAGTTATCGTCAAAGTCTGTTAGGTATTGGAATCTTGCATTTAACCAAAAATTATTTACTGTGGTAGATGCCCCCACTATACCGGTTACTAAGTTTCTGCTATCTTGTAAACGATCGTAACGAGCTCCTAATTCTACCTCCCAATTATTTTCTAGGTTCTTGAATATGGAAGCTTGTAAACGATGTTTAGGGAAGTATTTGGTTCCCAAAAAATAACTGGCCTTTCCATAAACGGTAGGACTAAAAGTATGTTGCCAATCAATAGTTAATTGAACACCGGCACCTCTATCTCTTGCTACATAATTGGCTCCAATCCCATAAGCGTTATTGGTGTAGAATTTGGTGTAATGTAAAGTAGCCATTCTGTTTACGAAAAGAGTGGAGTCTGAATCAAATCGCATGTAGCTTGCATCAATTTGATTATCGTAAGTTTTGTTGGTTAAATATTCTATATGCCTTTTCCATTCTTTTGCTTCTGCGGGATCGGGTTTGTAATATTTTTGGTAATAGAGGGCAGAATCAAATTCTTTAAGGTTCTCATAAACTTTTCCTTTGGCAACTTTTAGGTTATCTAACCAAGGATGTGATTTGATTTTTCCATTTAAGTAGGTTAAAGCTCTTAAGTTTTCTCCTGCTTTTTTATAAGCACTAACAAGTTCGGTAACGGCCGGATTATCTTTAGGCATATAATCTACAGATTTGGTAAAATCTGCATATGCTGCTGTATAAAGACTTACCCTTTTTTTATACATACCTCTTTTGTAGTAAGCAATAGCTATAGCTTTTTTTATGTCCATATCGTATGGATTCCTTTCGTAAAAAGGTTCCAACAATGCAATGGTCCAATCTGTTTTATAGTCTAATAAATAAGCATCTGCGAGTTTTAAAGCTATCTCTTTATCATTTGGATAAGCTTCTATGGCTTTTTCCCCTAAATCAATTGCTTTTTTCTTATGTTCCATAGCTAGCGCAGCATTCATGCTATAAAGGTATAGTGATTTACTGGGGTGTTGCTCTATTAATTCGTCTACTTTCTCTAAAGCTTGGGCGTATTCTTCATTCTTCATCAAATCATTTACGTACATAGATAATTGATAAAGGTGAATGTCTTCATATTTTTCAGAGTCAGGATAGTCTTTTGTGAGGTTTCTTGTGATTTCCAGTCCTTCGGGATAACGTTGGGTTTTAAAGTAAATATTACTTTTATTGAGTTGGTAATCGGAATTATCAGGGAAGCTTTCAATTAAAAAAATGGCATACTCCATAGCTTTGTCATACTTTTCTTGTTGCATGGCAATATTATAGAGTTGTTCGTTAGCCAAGATTTCCCATTCTGGTTCGGTTCTTAATAATAAAAATGCAGATTTGGCTTCATAAAGTTGACCTTGCTCTAAATAACTTTTAGCTTTTTCAAATTTATTTAATTGGTATAGGTACTGAAGTTCTTCATCTTCTGGGTAATAAGAATAAAGTTCCTCTAAGGTTTTATTGTATTTATTTTCATCTTCCAATTCTTTATACAATGCTAATTTTTTGCTGAGTAAATCTTTGGAGGTTGGTGTTCTTTTTAAACCTTTATTTATATAGTACTCAGCATCTGTATAATATCCTTTTGCTAAAGCTGTTTTTATGATGTAGTTTAGTGCTTCCCTATTAGCAGGGTTTTCTGCATATATTCTTTTGTAGATAAGGTAAGGATCGGTATTTTCATAATAATTGGCAGCCCGCGTTTGAAGGTACGTATTTAGCTCACTATACTCATTTAATTTTAAATGTTGCTTTTTATCATCAAGTAAGGTCATGGCATTATTATATTGACCTAATTCTTCCATGAGACCAATATTTTTCCTGATTATTTGAGGATCTTGAGGGAATTTTTTGAGCGCGATGGATGCATAATTTAAAGCTGCAGTTTTATCTCCTTTATTTTCTAGCTCATTTTTAATAAGCATTAAATAAGCTTCCTTATTATCGGGATCTTCTTCTAAAATAGATTCATAGATATTTTTAATTTTATCATAATCTTCAGAATTTTTTATATCCCTACCTTCCTCTTCAAGCATATAGATGTAATCTCTTTGTATGTCGTGGTCTTCCGGGAAAATTTGTTTTATTCTTTTTAGCTCTCGTAAGGCTTCTACCTCGTTGCCCATTTCCTTATAGAGGTTCATTTTTTTTATCCACAAGCCTTTTTCGTAGGGTGTTTGTTCAAGCATTTCGTTAACATAACAAATCGCTGAAGAATAACGTTTGGTTTGATGCTCAACATTTAACAAATAGAGTAGGGCGGTATAATTTTGCAAACGTGCGTCTGCTGCTTTACGTAGGATGTATCTGGCTTTATCGTATTGCTTAAGTTCTAAATAGCATTTACCTAAATATTCTTGAATATCAATATCTTTTGGGGCTTTTTTATGGGCAAGTTTTATCGCTTCTAAGGCTTTTACATAATTGCCTCGATTTTGTCCCCAATCTTTAGCTATATCGTATAGACTGTCTGATGAGGTTTTTATTTTTTGAGCATTTACTTCTAAAGTAGCCAATAAAATAAATACCGGTAGTATGAATTTAAGTATTTGAATTTTTTTTTTCATTTATAAAAGATATACTATACTTTAAAATAAAAGCTATTCTATGATTCAACTCCTTTTCTTGTCATGGTTCCCCAAGCTAATTCTCGAGACGATAGAAATTTAAAATAACCTGTTATCCCGAAAAAAGTAATCATTGGATGATACAAAAAAGGTTCCAAAAATGCTACGAGTATGAGTTTTAGTACTTCAGAAAAGTTTCTATAATATTTAAAAGTAATGTTGTCCCAAATGACTACTAAAATTGAAATCATGACTGCAAAACTATAGGAGTATAGAAAAACCAATCCTGCTAAATCCCAGTTTATTTTCCCGAAAAGGATTAAATAAATAATAGAAATAACACCACAAACTTCAATGATAGGAGCTAAAAATTCAAACACAAAAGCATAGGGGAAAACAATGAGTCCCATTCTTTTAAACTTTGGGTTGAATAATATTTTACGGTGAACTACAAATAATTGAATTAATCCGGCAGCCCATCTAGTGCGCTGTGTAGATAAAATTTTGGCATTGGGAGGGCCTTCTGTCCAACAACAAGATAAGGGAATATAACCTATCTTGTATTTTAATTTATTATTAATCATATAGCTGACCATTCGAGTAATAAGGTCCATATCTTCTGCGTGTGACCTTCCATCATAACCACCAGATCTAATTGCTACATCTTTATCAAACATTCCTAAACCTCCAGAAACATTGGGTACGCAGTTAACAAGTGACCATCCCATCTTACTTAATAAATAGGCGCGAATGTATTCAAGTTCTTGAAATCTTGGGATAAGATCTCTAGGAGGCCTAACCCTTGTTATTCTTCCTTTTTTTACTTCACAACTATTAACCATCCTTAAAGTAGCACCCACGGCAATTACTTTTTTCTTTTCAACAAGAACGGGTTTAATCATTTTTAATAGAGTATTCCTTGCAAGAATACAATCTACATCTGTACATAAAAAGTAAGGGAATACAGAAGCATTAATACCTGCATTGGAAGCATCTGCTTTGGTGCCACCATTTTCTTTATCTACAATGGTAAGTTTATCAAACTCTGGATTGGTAGATTTAAAAATACGTTTAAAAGGTTTTGTTTTAATTCTTTCTATGTAAGCATAAGGTACTTCTACCAATTCGAATTCTTCGATAAGCTTTTCTAAAGTTTTATCTTTACTCCCATCATTAACAATTACTACTTCAAACAAAGGATATTCTAAAGTAAGTAAAGAGTGAACGTTGGTAATAATTGTTTTTTCTTCATTGTAAGCTGGAGCGACTACCGATATTCCGGGAGCTATGTCAGAATTATATAAAGTCTCGTCGTCTAGATTAGAATTATAACTTTTGTATTTTATAATAGAAATAATAGAGAAAATCGCGAGCATTAAATAGCTGGCGATGAGAATAGTACTGTAAAAGAAAATAAAGTACTCAAAAAAATATTCTCCAGCCATAAAGGTATTTAGTTTATTTGAATTTAATTAATTGGGTTTCTATATGATTAAATATAGTCTTATCAAAACCGGTTTGTCCAGACTTTAAATCTTCAAAAAGATTGTATTTAGCTTTATAGTTATAGGTAACCAATGCAATTTCTTTTTTTAAATGAACACTTTTGGCATCTTCATAAGCTCTTCGTAAGAAATCAACAGCATTTCCTGTATTCATATCACCAATACTTTCTATAATTGCTAATTGGCATTCCTCATGTTCTGTAAAAAAATGATTCATTAAATACTCTTCGTATTCTATTGCTTTAATTTTCCCTAAACTCTTATAGCTTTCCTTCCTAACTTTATAGTTGGTATGTTTTAGTTTGTTGAATAATATTTCTTTGGTATCTTCTTGTTTGAAATTACCAGCTGCTTTAATTAAAAATATAATCAAAGAAATATTATCAGAATAATTAATCCATTTCCCCAAATTATTTAATTGATTCTTTTCTTTATGGATTTTTAGAAGCTTCATTAAGTTAATTTCATCCCAGTAACTTAAGTCACCTTTAATTTCATCTAAAAAACGGTAAGGATCGTTCGTGCTTAAATGAAGATGAGAAAATCTTGCTTCACGCCTTAGTTCTTTATTTTTACTGTAGGCCAAAGGAATAACTTTAGCATCCAGTTCCTTTAAGTCCAATAATTGTAATTTTTGTAATGTTTTTACTTTCGTACTGTTTTTAGAAAAATTCAATTTCTTTTCTAAATAATTATCAAACTCTAGGGCATCTACAATTTTCGAATACCTATCAGATTTTTTCTTAGACCTGAACTTTATTTCCAATAAAATATCTATGGCCAAGGTTATATTTTCACGGTTAAGTTTCTTTACTATTTTAACATAATCATTTTCAATCTCAGATTCTGTATAAATTCTATCACCAAAAAGTATTTCTTTAAATAGGTTTTTAATTTGTGGCTTTAGTTTTTCCTGATGCTTAGAGAATTTTTTATAATAGTACCTCATCATGCTGAGGTAAATAAACAATGTTATGATAAGACTCGAACTAAATAAAATTGAAATTACTACTATTTGGGTAATAGGAGCAAATGTCCTTATTTCATAGTATAGATTAACAAAAAAATCAAAAATTTCCATTTTAAAATATTAAATACATTTATAATAAAGTATTGGTTCTTAAGTAAATTGTGTGTTAATAAGATATAGGTGACATTTAAGTAATATTCATGTTAAATGACCAAGACAAATCTCTACAAAAATTAATTATATATCAAAAAATATCGATAAACAGGTGTTTAATATTGATTAAGTGTATTATTTTTTAGATATGGTAGAGTTAACTTACTTAAAATATGTCATTATATCTAAATTTAGAAGTTTATAGTCATTATTATAACTACTATGTGTAAGGTTTTGTTTTTTGTATCAAGTTTAAATCATGTTGCCTAATTCACGTTACTTTCTTTAATACTTTTTATCTTTGCCATCATTTTAAAAATTAATATGAGAACAAAGTCTTTAAAGAAGAATAAGATTAATGTAGTTACTTTAGGTTGTAGTAAGAATATTTACGATTCTGAAGTATTGATGGGACAGCTAAAAGCTAATAACAAAGAAGTTGTTCATGAGCAGGAGGGTAATGTAGTGGTGATTAATACCTGTGGCTTTATTGATAATGCGAAAGAACAGTCGGTAAATACCATTTTAGACTTTGTTCAGCAAAAAGAAGAAGGTTTGGTTGATAAGGTTTTTGTGACCGGTTGTTTATCTGAGCGTTATAAACCCGATTTACAAAACGAAATCCCTAATGTTGATCAGTATTTTGGAACTACTGAATTGCCTTCTTTACTAAAAGCACTGGGAGCTGATTATAAACATGAACTTATTGGGGAGCGCTTAACAACCACACCTAAAAATTATGCCTTTTTGAAAATTGCTGAAGGCTGTGATCGTCCATGTTCATTTTGTGCTATCCCATTAATGCGTGGTGGACACAAATCTACCCCTATTGAAAACTTGGTAAAGGAAGCTGAAAATTTAGCCAAGGAAGGCGTAAAGGAGTTAATCCTTATTGCTCAGGATTTAACCTATTACGGTTTAGACTTATACAAAAAACGTGCATTAGCCGATTTACTGAAAGAGTTAGTGAAAGTAGAAGGGATTGAATGGATAAGATTACATTACGCTTTTCCTACAGGTTTCCCTTTAGATGTATTAGAGGTTATTAATAATGAACCAAAAGTTTGTAACTATTTAGATATTCCACTTCAGCATATTTCAGACGATTTATTAAAATCAATGCGTCGCGGAACCACCCATAAAAAGACAACCGATCTTATTTATAAATTCAGAGAGATTGTTCCTCAAATGGCTATTAGAACTACGCTAATTGTAGGTTATCCCGGAGAAACCGAAGCTCATTTTCAAGAATTAAAAGAGTGGGTGAAAGAAATGCGTTTTGAGCGTTTAGGTTGTTTTACCTATTCTCATGAAGAGAATACGCATGCTTACAATTTAGAAGATGATGTTCCTGAAGAAGTAAAGCAAGAGCGAGCTAATGAAATTATGGAAATTCAATCACAAATTTCGTGGGAGCTTAATCAGCAGAAAATAGGGAAAACCTTTAAATGTGTGATCGACCGTAAAGAGGGAAATTATTTTATAGGAAGAACCGAATTTGATTCACCCGATGTAGATAACGAAGTATTGATTGATGCCGAAAAATTCTATCTGAAAACCGGAGAATTTGCCAATATTAAAATTAATGAAGCCGCAGATTTCGATTTGCATGGGGAACCAATAGTTGAATAATAAGCTTTTCATAATAATGAAAATAAAAATAGCCGGTTTAAACAAACCGGCTATTTTTATTTATATTATTAAATATGGTTAAAACTTATAGGTGAAATTTGCAGTTAAGTTTCTACCAATTTGAGGGTTTACCGTAGACCAACCGGTATAATACTCTTTATCTGCAAGGTTGTTTAATTTTAAAGTAATACCAAACTTGTCTGTTTTATAGAATAAAGATGCATCTAAGGTAGTATATGAATCAATGGTGAATGTTCCTGCTAGATTGCGATTGAAAATTAAGTTTTCTCCTACGTGATTTCCGCCAAAACCTAAACCAAACCCTTCTAAAGAACCTTGCATCACTTGATAAGTTGCCCAAATGTTAGCTAGGTTTTTTGGACCTGCGCTTTCTGGTCTTTTACCTTCAAAGTCTGCTGCACCTTTTTCTAGTTTACTATCATTATAGCTATAACCGGCATTAATATTTAACCCATCAACAGGATTGGCAGTTAAATAAGCTTCAAAACCTTTACTGTATTGCTCTCCTCCTTGATTATACACGCCAACACCAGTTTGTACAACTATATTTTTTACTTGAATATCATAGTAAGATAAAGTAGCTGATAGCTTACGATTTATAAGGTTTAATTTTGTTCCTACTTCAAGTTGCTCGGCGTGCTCAGGATCAAATTCTAATGTTCGGCTAATACCTTCGTTATCCATTCCTACTACCGGATCTACATTGGAGAAACCGTTCATGTAATTAGCAAAAAGGGAAACTTTATTTAAAATAGGTTGATAAACTAAACCAAATTTTGGTGAAAGTGCGGTTTGGCTATTCTCATCACTTTCAAATTGGTCTATTCGTAAACTCGCCATTACAGAAAGTTCTGGGAGAATATTTAAAACATCTGAAACATATGCACTATAAGTTTCTTGCTTTACTTTGGTAGGAGTCACCGGACTTGAAGAAAGCAAATCGTCTATACCATTCTCAGATAATATTCCGGTATCATAATTAGAGATGTAAGCGCTTTCATTAGAATTTCCATACACAGCATTATTAATATTGGCTTGGCTAGCATTACCAATATAGATGAGCCCATTAGAAACATAATCACTGCTACTATTTCTTACTTCGCGTTGTAAATAATCCAACCCTGCAACTACACGATTTCTCATATTACCGATTTTAAAGTCACCAATAAAATTTTGTTGAATATCTGTAGCTAAGGATGTAGAGTTTTGATGATTCATCAGTCGGCTAAAAACTACTCCTTCATCAAGCAAAACCCCATTTACAGGATATCCATTTTCTTCATCAGTAGTAGAGAAATTAGAGGTGGTTTCATATAAATATGAATATAATCCATTAGATTTACTTACACTTCTAGATATAGCAGTTTGTGAAGTCCATTCATTAGAGATTTTATAATTCATTTGTCCTTGTAAACTATAAGTCGGGTTTTCTATAGTAATGTCATCTGATGTGTAAGATTTTTTATTATCGTAAGCAAATTCATCCATGTTATGTACAGCTAATTCATGACCTCTGTCAAAAAATAACATGGTTGGATTGGTGCTTTCCCCATTATAAAATTCGGTATTTATCAAGAAAGAAAGTTTGTCGTTAACTTTATAGGATAAAGATGGAGCTATATAAAAAGACTTTCTAAATCCGGCATCCTGAAAACTATTCTGAGTGTGGTAAGCAGTATTTACTCTTAATGCGACTCCTTCTTTTAAAGGAGCGTTAATATCTGCGGTAATCCTATTTAATCCATAACTTCCGGTAGTATAAGAAACATTTCCTCCAAAAGAATTATAAGGCTGTTTAGTAACTATATTTATTAGACCTCCATAAGAAATAAGACTACTTCCATATAAGGTTCCGGAAGGGCCTTTCATAATTTCTATACGTTCTATATTGGCAGGATCAGGGCTGCCGTTAGTTAATGCAGGTAATCCATTGGTTAAACTGGGCTGAACCGCAAAACCACGAATCGAATAATAACCGGCTCCATCATTTCCACGTCCGGTAGATTCCCATAACTTATAAATACCTGGTGCATTTTTTAATGCATCATCAAAATTGGTGATTACTTGACTTTCCATTAATTCTGAAGTAATCGTATTGTAAACTTGAGGGTTCTCTATATCTTTTAAAGGAAGTTTAGAAACATAAAAACTTTTTTCGCGGGAAAACTTATTTACTTTGTTTCCTTCTATTAAAACGGTTTGCAGTGATTCTTCGTTGTGAGATAGTACTATATTTCCCAGTTCAAGCTCTTCATTATAATTAACACTAATTTCTTGGGTATAATTCTGAAATCCTACATAAGAAACTTTTAAACTGTAAGGCCCTGTGGGAACATTCAATAATTGAAAATCACCCTCTTCATTCGTTACATTTCCAAACTTCGTGTTTATTAAAGTAACATTGGCCCCTAGAACTGGGTTGTGATTAGCATCTATTACTTTTCCAGTAATTTTACTGTTTCCAGTTTGAGCATTTACAGAAAAAACACTAATACCAATAATTAGTAATGAGAACAAAAATCTATTCATTTTTCTTTTATTTAGATTGAATACAATTAAATTTTGAGCAAAAATAGTAGGCATGAATTTAATGGCAAAATTTATTTAGATTAATTATATATAAAATTTAAACGAAAGTTTGGTTATAAGTCTTTAACTAAAAATTAGCAGATAAAATAAGCACTTAACGTATCTTTGCCATTTTAAGAGAATTTAATTTATGGCCGACTGTATTTCTTACCGAAACACGAATTATTTTTCAGAATTACTATTAGATTACTTAGAAGAAAAAGAAAATCTTCGTGAATTTTACAGTCAGTTCCCGCTACTAGAAAATTTCAAAAAGCAAGTTGAAACCAAACAAAATTCTTTCACTTTAGAACATCGAAAAGTATTGGTTAAATCACTTCAATTGCAATATGAGAATGTTGAAGTCTCTGAAGCAACTCAAGAAAATATCCAATCTTTAACAGAAGAAAATACTTTTACCGTAACCACCGGACACCAATTAAACTTATTTACTGGACCTTTATATTTTCTCTATAAAATTATTTCAGCCATTAACTTAGCTAAAGAATTAAAGGAAACCTATCCTGAATACAATTTTGTGCCTATTTATTGGATGGCTTCCGAAGATCACGATTTTGAAGAAATTAATTACTTCAATTTTAAAAAAGAAAAAATAAAATGGGATAGTACGCAAACCGGAGCAGTAGGAGAGTTTTCTACTGAAGGTTTAGAAGAAGTCTTGACTCAATTTCGAGAACAATTAAGTAATTCTGATGCTGCCGAAGAGCTTATTCAGCTATTTCAAGAAGCTTATCTCACCCATCAAAATCTTACCGAAGCTACCAGATACATCGCCAATCAACTCTTTTTAGATGATGGATTGGTAATTGTAGATGGCAACGATGCTCAGTTAAAAACACTTTTTAAGCCATTTGTAAAAGAAGAATTACTCCAACAAACCTCTTCTGAAAAAGTAACTTCTTCTGCAGATAAATTAGCTGCTAAAGGCTATAAAGTTCAAGTAAACCCAAGGGAGATAAATCTTTTTTATTTAGCTGAAGGAATTCGCGAACGCATCATTAAGGAAGAAGAGGTGTATATCGTTCATGAAACCGATTTACGTTTTACTGAAGCTGAAATTTTAGAAGAATTAGAAAACCATCCCGAGCGTTTTTCACCCAATGTTATTATGCGACCGTTATATCAAGAAGCAATTCTTCCTAATTTATGTTATATCGGTGGCGGAGGAGAATTAGCCTATTGGTTTGAGTTGAAAGCTTATTTTGAAAGTCAGCAAATTCCGTTTCCTATTTTATTATTGCGTAATTCTGCCTTGTTGGTTTCAGAAAAACAAAAAAAGAAACTCGGCAACCTAGACGTTTTGATGGAGGATTTATTTTTAAAACAATCCGATTTAAGAACCAAAAGAACACAGGAAATATCGAATATAGAAATCGATTTTAGTCCGCAAAAAAAGCATTTAGAACAGCAGTTTAAAAATTTATATCAATTAGCAGAAAAAACCGATAAATCTTTTATCGGAGCAGTTGCAGCACAGGAACAAAAACAAATCAATGGACTTGACCATCTGGAAAAACGTTTGTTGAAAGCTCAAAAAAGAAAGTTGAAAGACGAATTAGAGCGATTAACCAATCTGCAAGATCAATTGTTTCCGAAGCAAAGTCTGCAAGAACGCAATAGAAATTTTAGTGAGTTTTATGAAGTTTATGGGAAAGGACTTATTCAGCAATTAAAACAAGAACTAAAACCCCTTCAACAAGAATTTTCTATCATCTATTTATAAAATTAATTGTCACCTCGAGCTTGTCAGCCAAAAGGAAAGGGGAGTCGAGAGGTCTCATTGTTAAACGAATAAAATGAAAAGCATGCACTCCATAGATATCGATACCGTTGAAATGACGCTAGATATCATGAAATACGCTATTAATAGAATTTCGAATACTTCACCAGAAATGGGTTCGCCCAAGCAAGAACAAGATTTGATGGATTTGGTGGGAGAAACTGTAACCAAAGAAGGGATAGGTGGGGAAAAAGCTTTCGAACTTTTTAAAGATGTTTTGGTAAAAGCAACCGTTCCCGTAGATCATCCGCGACATTTAGCGTTTGTTCCGGCCGCACCAACCAGAGCTGCCATTTTATTTGATTTGGTGACCTCGGCAGCGAGTATTCATGGAGCTTATTGGATGACCGGTGCTGGCGGAATTTTCTGTGAAAATCAAGCGATGAAATGGTTAGTGCAACTTACCGGATTGCCCGAAGGTGCTTTTGGTGTGTTTACCAGCGGCGGAACTTCAGCCAACCTTTCCGCAATGATTGCTGCACGGGAAGCTTGGCGTGATAAAAATGAAGAAAATAAAGCTTATAAGGCCTTGTTAATTACTTCTAATGGAGCACATTCTTCTGTAAAATCAATGGCAAAAGTAATTGATGCCGATATTATTTTGGTTGACGATGATGAGGAAGATAAATTAAACGGAAAATGGCTTCAGCAAAAAATAGACGGTTTGAGTGAAATTGACCGTAAGCGTTTATTTGCCGTTGTAGCCACCGGAGGAACTACCAATGCCGGAATTATCGACGATTTAGAAAGTGTAGCCGATGTTTGTGAGCAAGAAGACTTATGGTTTCACGTAGATGCAGCTTATGGCGGTGGTGCGTTAGCGGCTCCTTCTGTAAGGCATTTATTCAACGGAATAGAAAGAGCAGATAGCATCACTATCGACCCACATAAATGGATGTTTTCTCCTTACGATTGTGGAGCGGTGATTTATAAAAATATGGAATTGGCTAGAAATGCACATTCGCAAAAAGGAGCTTATCTCGATATTTTTAAAGATAAAGGTGCGCAAGGTTTTAATCCGGCCGATTATCAAATTCAATTGACGAGAAGATTAAGAGGTTTGCCGCTTTGGTTTTCATTGGCGATGCACGGAACAGAGAAATATACCCAAGCTATTGAACGTGGACTTTCTTTAGCACTTAATGCGGCAAAACAAATTGAAGCAGCTAAACATTTAGAATTAGTACGAGCACCAAGCCTGTCTTGTGTATTGTTTAAAAGGATTGGTTGGGATGCCGAAGATTATAGAGATTGGACGTATAAAAACCACCAATCAGGTTTTGCTTTGGTAACGCCTACCAAATGGACCAAACCTGCAAGCCAAACAGGAGGCAAGGAAAAAGTAGAAACCATTTCCCGTTTCTGTTTTATAAATCCAGATACAACTGAAGAAGATATCGCAGAGATTCTAGCTTCGATGGAATAAAAATCAAAACCCAATTAACTTTAATAAATTAATCTAAGATTCAATTTGAATTTTACCTCAAATTCTTACTTTTGCCTATGCAAAATAACGTACTTATATTAGATTTCGGTTCACAGTATACGCAGCTTATCGCGCGAAGAGTTAGGGAACTAAATATTTACTGTGAAATCCATCCGTTTAACAAACTACCGGAAAATTTAGAAGAGTTTAAAGCCGTGATACTATCGGGAAGTCCATTTTCTGTAAGAGCAGAAGATGCGCCACATCCAGATTTATCCAAAATCAGGGGCAAAGTTCCCATGTTGGCCGTTTGTTACGGTGCGCAATACTTGGCTCATTTTCATGGAGGAAAAGTAGAACCTTCTAAAACCCGAGAATATGGTAGGGCAAATCTTTCAGTAATAAAAGATAAAGAATTATTGTTTGATGAGATTACAGAAAATTCTCAAGTATGGATGTCTCATAGTGATACCATAAAAGAATTACCTGAAAATGGGGTTCGTTTAGCAAGTACACATGATGTTTTAAACGCCGCTTATCGAATTGATGGAGAAGAAACCTTTGCTATTCAATTTCATCCGGAAGTTTATCATTCTACAGATGGAAAGCAATTACTGGAGAATTTCTTAGTGAAAATTTCTGGTGTTGAACAAGAATGGACACCGGAAGCTTTTGTAGATATGACCGTAGAAGATCTTAAAAAGCAAATAGGTAACGATAAAGTGGTCTTAGGCTTAAGTGGTGGAGTAGATAGTACAGTTGCAGCCGTTTTGTTAAATAAAGCTATTGGCGATAATCTTTATTGTATATTCGTAAATAACGGGCTTTTACGCAAGAATGAGTTTGAAAGCGTATTGCACCAATATAAAGATATGGGCCTTAACGTGAAAGGAGTTGATTCTTCGGCACGTTTCTTGGATGCCCTTCAAGGTATTAGCGACCCGGAAGAAAAAAGAAAAACCATTGGTCGTGTGTTCATTGAAGTTTTTGATGATGAAGCTCATTTACTTACCGATGTAAAGTTTCTAGCACAAGGAACTATTTATCCTGATGTAATTGAATCAATTTCTGTAAACGGTCCTTCAGCAACCATTAAATCACATCATAATGTTGGAGGATTACCCGATTTTATGAAGCTGAAAGTGGTGGAGCCTTTACGCATGTTATTTAAAGATGAAGTACGTCGCGTAGGAGCCGAAATGGGAATTGATCCTGAATTATTAGGAAGACACCCTTTTCCCGGTCCTGGTTTGGCAATTAGAATTCTAGGTGATATTACTGCTGAAAAAGTAAGGATTTTACAAGAAGTAGATCACGTTTTTATTCAAGGTCTAAAAGACTGGAAACTTTACGATAAAGTTTGGCAAGCCGGAGCCATTTTACTTCCGGTAAGTTCTGTTGGGGTAATGGGAGATGAGCGAACTTATGAAAAAGTGGTAGCCCTTCGTGCCGTTGAATCGACCGACGGAATGACGGCAGACTGGGTAAACTTACCTTACGACTTTTTACAGAAAACTTCTAATACCATTATAAACCGAGTTAAAGGCGTTAATAGAGTAGTGTACGATATTAGCTCTAAACCACCCGCTACTATTGAGTGGGAATAATTTAAACTGAATGAAAAAGAATTGCTTATTTTTTTTACTGATAGGCCTGTTTACACTTCAATCTTTTGCACAAAAGTTTGAAACGCACAAAGTAAAACGAGGTGAGGATATAGCCTCAATTGCAAAAAAATATAAGGTTTCAGAAAGTAGTATTTTTAAATACAATCCAGATGCCCGTCGAGGAAATTTAACGGGAACGGTATTAGTGATTCCAGTTGGAAAGTCTGAAGATGGAAGAAACTTAGAAAAACCTTCAGTTTTAAATTTTAAAGAATACAGAGTAAAAAAGCGGGAAACGCTTTATAGCATTGCTAGAGAATACCATATTACGGTAGACGATTTAAAGCAATACAACCAGTATCTTTATCAAGAAGAATTAGGAAAAGGAGACTTAATTAGAATTCCTATTTTTACTAAAAAAGACACCATCAACATCAATAGTTCCGTTCAAAATTCAACGTTTGAGAATTTAAAACACATTGTGATGCCAAAAGAAGGAAAGTTTGGGATTGCAAAAAAATACGGAATGACCATTGAACAGTTGAATGCGTTGAACCCAGGTGTAGAAACTTTACAGCCTGGACAAGTTTTAAACGTAATTAATCCGCAAAATAGAGATACAAAAGCCAATCAAGAAAACGCTGATGATTTTATTTCTTATGAAGTAAAACCAAAGGAAAATTACTACCGGTTAACCAAGCGGTTTAATATTTCTAAAGATTCTTTAATCAAGTATAATCCAATGTTAGCAGGAGAAGGTTTGAAAGCAGGAATGACTTTGAAGATTCCAAAACCTTCAAGTATGGTGAATGATACCTTGGTAATGGGTTCTTCTAAAAGAATACAACTGGAAGAAATGATTACCAATCGCAGACAAAAGAAAATTGGTATTATGCTCCCATTTTCACTTCGGCAGTTTGAAAATGACAGTGTAGATAAAGAAGCTTTGTTAAAAGATGATCGTGTACTAAGAATTTCCTTAGACTTTTATAGCGGAGTAATCGCAGCTATAGATTCTGTAGAAAGATTAGGCATTCCTGTAAAAGCAAAGGTTTTTGATACCCAAAAAAGTGCTTCTGTCTTAGATGATATTTTAAGAAGTAATGATTTTGAAAACTACGATGCTATTATAGGTCCATTATTGACTAAGAATGTTGAAAGTGCCTCCAGATTTTTCAATAGAAATCAAATTCCGGTGCTTTCCCCATTAATTGATGCCGACCTAAAAGGTGACGATAATTTATTACAGACAAGACCATCTAATTTAATGATGGAAAAAACCCTGATCACTTATATTGATAGTTTAAAGCAAGGAAAAAACCTGTTGATTTTAGCTGATAAGAAACATAACTATCTAAAAAATAAGTTGTCTTATACCTTCCCTAATGCTCGTGTGGTAACGCAAGCTAAAGAAGAATATTTACAACCTTCAGATTTGATTTCCGTTTTATCCAAAGAACAGGAAAACTGGATTATTTTAGAATCTGATGATATGGAATTGATCAGTAATGCTATTTCTTATCTAAATGCTAAAGTTCCTGAATACAAAATAAGAATATTTACTTCTGATAAAAGTGAACCTTATGAAGATGAAATTCCTAATGAATATTTAAGTAATTTAAACTTTACGTACGCTTCGATTGCTAAAGAATGTGAAAACATCAAGGAAAATACATTCGTGAAAAATTACGAAGAAGATTACGGAATTATTCCTAATAAATATGCGGTTAGAGGATTTGATGTTACTTACGATTTGCTGTTAAGATTGGCGATGGCTGAAGATTTATACGAAGCCTTAGAGCTAAAAGGAAGTACTGAGTATGTGGAAAATAAGTTTGATTACCATAAAAAAATGATTGGCGGGTATTATAATGATGCCGTTTACATCATTCAATATGAAGAAGGGCTAAAACTTAAAGTAGTAAATTAATATGACTTCTAAAGTAACTTATAAGGGGAGTTTAAGAACAGAATGTGAACATCTTAAAAGTGGAAATACTTTTATTACCGATGCGCCAACCGATAATAATGGAAAAGGAGAAGCATTCTCCCCAACAGATACAGTTGCCACCGCTTTAGCTAGTTGTATGCTTACCGTAATAGGAATAAAAGCCAATCAATCTGGGTTTATGATTGATGGTGCTTATGCAGAAGTCATTAAGACGATGGCTTCCAATCCGCGTAGGATTTCTAAGCTAGAAGTCAATCTTACTTTTCCAAAATCATACGATGATAAGACGAAGAAAATCATCGAACATACCGCAGAAACCTGTCCGGTACATTATAGTTTACATCCTGATATAGAAAAAATAGTTAAGTTTTTTTATTTAGATGAATAAAATCCTACTACTTTCTTTTTTGTTTTTCAGTATGGTTTTCATCGGAAAAGCTCAGGAGAGGGTTGCATGGTCGTCAAACAAACTTACTTGGGAAGATTTTAAAGGAAAACCTTTAAGGTCTAGTCCGTTTAAAGCCAATGCAAATTCAGGCTTTTCTTACAAATGGTCGGTTAAAACGGTAAATGATCAACCTGAATTTGTTTATGAAGTGAAAAGTTACTTTTACCCTGAAGAATCTTGGGTGAAAGATAAAAAAGCTTCCCAGCAACTATTAGCACACGAGCAATTACATTTTGATATATCAGAACTATATGCTCGGAAAATGAGAAAAGCTTTAGCGGGTTTTCAAGTTTCAACTTCAATTACTCAAATCAAATCATCTTTAAATAAACTTCATCGTAGCATTGAACGGGAAAGGGTAAAAACTCAAGAACTTTACGATAAAGAAACCAACCACGGAATGATTCCTACAGCCCAAGAAAAATGGCAAAAATTTGTTGATACCGCATTAGAGAAACTCTCTGATTATAGATTTTAATTTAGTTAGATATAAGTTTTGTTAATTTTTTAACTAAAAATTCATTATATTTAAAATTAATTTCAACTAACTAATTAATTATGGAAAATCAAACAAGTTCAATTACGCCGGGAAAATGGGCTTTATACATTTTTGTATCAAGTTTGCCACTTATTGGCTTAATCATGCTTTTAGTATGGGGTTTTGGAAACGATGGAAATATCATTCGTAGAAACTGGGCAAAAGGAATGTTATTATTATACGTAATAGGAATAATCTTAAGTATCCTATTCTTCTCCTTATTTGGCCTAGCTGCATTCGGATTAGGATCGATGGAGTCTGGAGGTTATTAATACAGCAAAGCTTTTTTCTGAAAATTAACTTACTAAGTCAAGTCGAGCGGGATCGAAAACTATTCAATAGATTTTGATCCCGCTTAACCTGACAATTTGAGTTAGGTTATTAATCTTCATGAAATTACAATAGTAAAATCAGAGGTTTCAAAATTTCTAAAAAATAGGAAGCGCTTGTTGTGCTTCTTTAAACTCATCAATAATTTCTTCTACAATTTCTGCAGCGGGCTTTATTTCATTGATCAAGCCACTAATCTGACCTATTTCTAATTCACCTTCTTCTAAATCTCCTTCGAACATTCCTTTTTTAGCGCGAGCTCTTCCTAACAATTCTATCAGTTGTTCTTTACTTGGGTTTTTGGTGTAAAGTTCTGTAACATCATTAAAGAATTTATTTTTCAATAAACGAACAGGAGCTAGTTCTTTTAAAGTAAGTTGGGTGTTGCCTTCTTCAGCATCCACTATCATTTGCTTAAAGTTTTGATGTGAAGAAGCTTCATTACTAGCTACAAATCTACTTCCTATTTGCACTCCATCAGCACCTAAAATCATAGCAGCAAGCATTCCTCTTCCGGTAGCGATCCCACCGGCAGCAATTAACGGAATTTGCAGTTTTTGCTTCACCATAGGGATTAAAGTAAACGTAGTTGTTTCCTCTCGACCATTATGTCCGCCGGCTTCAAAACCTTCGGCAACAACGGCATCAACTCCAGCAGCTTCCGACTTTAAGGCAAATTTTACGCTGCTCACCACGTGAACTACTTTTATTCCTTTTTCTTTTAAAATAGGCGTCCATGTTTTTGGATTTCCTGCGGAGGTAAACACAATTTCAACTTCTTCCTCCATGATAATATCCATAATTTCTTCTATATTAGGATAAAGCATCGGCACGTTTACCGCAAAAGGTTTATCAGTCGCTTGTTTGCATTTTTTGATGTGTTCTTTTAATACCTCAGGATACATAGATCCTGCGCCAATAATTCCAAGTCCACCGGCATTGCTTACCGAACTGGCAAGTTTCCAACCGCTGGCCCAAATCATACCGGCTTGTATAAGTGGATATTCAATATTGAAAAGTGAAGTGATTCTATTTTTTGTCATTACTGTTTAATGATTTTTATCGTTTTTTCTTGTTGATTAGATTGAAGTTTCGTTATATAAATTCCGCTGGATAAATGGGATATATCAACTTCAGAAGAAATATTTTCTCGTTTAAAAATTAATTGTCCCAATAAATTATAAAGTTCTAGTTGAATTTTTTCAGTTCCCCGATTGGCAAAAAAGAATTTATTTTGAACAGGATTAGGGTAAATTTTTAGTTGCAGAAAATTATTCTCAGTTGAATCAAGACTATTAAAAGCTAACTGGAAATTAGGAATACCATAGCCCATTTCATTCGTGGGATTGTTATAAAGTGAAGCCGATTCCCTTACCAATTGCATAATTTCAAGATTGGTTTTGGAAGGATCAATTTGCCAAAAACTGGTTACTGCTCCAGCCATAATAGGAGAGGAGAAAGAAGTGCCGTTAGCAAAACTTACTTCATTTTCGGTATTGATTACTGTAGAGAAATAACCCATCGCCATTACGTCGGGTTTAATAGTTCCGTTGGCATTGGGGCCAATAGAACTAAAAGAAACATACTCTTCTTCTCCATTTACCGCTCCAACTGTAAAAGCGTCACCATCGGCAGGAGCTCCAATAATTGGAAAATTTTCATTATTACCTGAATTTCCCGCAGAAACAACTACTAAAATCCCTTTTTCTACCGCAATATTGGCTCCTCTAGTAATAAATGCAGTATTGCCATCCATATCAGCAGGAGTGTAACTGTAATTGGGATTATCGTAATCCTGATAACCTAATGAAGTATTAATAACATCAACGCCTAAACTGTCTGCTCTTTCAGCAGCTTCGACCCAGTAACTTTCTTCAACTGGCGTTTCGGAAGCAACATCTTCTGTTCTGAATAGATAATAATTAGCGTCAGGAGCAGTGCCTACTAATTCATTATCTACAAAACCGGCCATGGTAGAAAGTACTTTGGTGCCGTGATCGTTCCCTGTAAAAGCATCGTAATCTTCCGTTCTGTTTACAAAATCATAGCCTCCCAATAATCCATTGTTAGTTACCAATCGGTTAAATGCCCCTAAAGAGTTAACTTCTGGAAAACCAGAATCCATCACTGCGACGACCATTCCGTCACCGGTAAAATCATTTTCGTGTAGGTAGTCTACACGAATCATTTCTACTTGAATTCCACTAATTCCGTAGTTGAAATCTTCTAACATTTCAAGGCTTTCTTTTTCTTCGGAAATTTGATCAGCAGTTGCCGGTCTGGAATTTAAACTCTTGTCGGCAAAATCTATATGATCTACAAAATTTAGATTTTCCAAAGCGTTGATCGCTGAAATACTTCCTATGACGTGTACACAATTGAACCATTTCGATTTGGCCATCACGCTAATGCCTTGCTGATTTTTAATCGTCGCAATATAATTTTCATTTACCGGAACATCGCGGGCATCAATTGGTGTGTTGTGCAGATTTTTTCTATCGATGGCTTCTTGTGAAAGAATAGTGATAGGATTGGCAATAGCTGCCGCTACATTTTCTTTATCGGTAAAGTAAACCCAAGCTTGTTCTTGCGCTTGAATAACTTTACTGAAAACTAAAAGTAAGATAAATAAGTATAACTTTTTCATAGCTGAATTTTCAGCTACAAGTTACGAAATTACTCCCGATCCTAATAATTCTTCTTTGTGGTACCAAGCTACAAATTGCCCTTCGGTGATGGCAGTCTGTTCATTTTCAAAAATGATATATAAACCATTCTCAGTTTGATAAAGTTTGGCTTTCTCTAGAGGTTGTCTATACCTGATTCGGGCCATTACCTCCATTTCTTCGTCTTGTTGTAAGCTTAGATCTTCTCGAACCCAATGCACTTCATCTTGATTTACAAACAAACCTTTACGTAATAAACCAGGGTGGTTTTTTCCTTGTCCGGTATAAATGATGTTATCTTTTACATCGGTTTCAATGACAAAAAGAGGTTCTGGAGTTCCGCCAACAGCTAAACCTTTACGTTGCCCTTTGGTAAAATAATGAGCTCCATTATGTTTTCCTACTTCTTTGCCCAACTCTTTTTGGTAGGTATATTTTTTACTAAAGAAACTTAATTTTTCTTCTTTGTTATTGAAAGTAGGAGTTTCTGTTTGATAAATAGTTTCTCCTGCAGGAATTTCAACAATGACTCCATCTTTAGGCTGAAGTTTTTGTTGAAGAAAATCAGGCAAGCGAACTTTTCCGATAAAACAAAGTCCTTGGGAATCTTTTTTCTCGGCTGTTACTAAATTTTGTTCAGCTGCAATTTTTCTTACTTCACTTTTTTGTAGTTCCCCAATGGGGAAAAGGGTTTTAGAGAGTTGCTCCTGTGAAAGTTGGCATAAAAAATAGGACTGGTCTTTATTTTTGTCTTTTCCTGCTAGTAATTGGTAAACGGTTTTTCCGTTGATTTCGATTTCCCCTTTTCGGCAATAATGTCCTGTAGCTACGTAGTCTGCTCCCAATGAAAGAGCAATTTTCATAAACACATCAAATTTTATTTCACGGTTGCAAAGCACGTCAGGATTTGGGGTTCTTCCTCTTTCATATTCATTAAACATATAATCTACAATACGTTCTTTGTATTGTTCGCTTAAATCTATGGTTTGAAAAGGGATTCCAAGTTTGTCTGCCACTAGCATGGCGTCGTTGCTATCGTCCAGCCAAGGGCATTCATCACTAATAGTAACAGAATCATCGTGCCAGTTTTTCATAAAAAGACCAATTACTTCGTATCCCTGTTCTTTTAAAAGATAGGCTGTTACACTAGAATCTACACCTCCACTAAGGCCAACGACAACTTTTTTGTTTTTCACGACTACAGAAATTTTTTACAAAATTAGTGATTTTGTCGTTTTATTTTCCCTTGCTTACAGAAGGTTTTTCTTTAGGGAATTTTTCGGTTTCGGTTAGTTTTCCATTTTCATAGGTTTTCCAAATGCCATCCCGAAGTCCATTTTTGTAGTTTCCTTCTTTAATTAATTGACCTTCTGTGTTGTATATTTTAGAGAGTCCTTGAAGTTGTCCGTCTTTATAGGTATAATATTGAAGTAATTTCCCATTAGCGCCGTACACTAAATGTTCGCCTTGTTGAACTCCGTTGAGGTAATGTTGCTTTTCAGAAATTTTACCATTTTCGTAGAAGATAGATTTTTCGCCGTTTAGTTGTCCGTTTTGGTAATTTTCAATCATCATTACTACCTCTTTTTTTTTGTGATAGTAAGTCCATTTTCCCGTTCTTTTTCTATCTTTAAAATGCCCTTCCGTTAGTAGTTTTCCTTTTTTAGTGTAAAATTTTGCATCAACGATGTCACTATTGGAAGAATAGGTTTTGGTGGCATGGGGATGATCTTCATTTCCTTTTTCATAAAATTTAAACGTTCCTACTTCTTTTCCGTGATTAAATTCACCTTCGTAACGGATTTGATCGGTTCCTTCAAATTTTTTCATCCATTTTCCGTGTCGCTTGCCCTCTGCATCAAGTTGATTAAGGTTTTCCTGAGAAAAAAGCAATAAAGGATTTAAAATAAAAAGCACAAAAAAACCGTTGAAGATCTTAGCAGACATAAGCTGTTGTTTTTTGTATATTGGCACTTTGTTTAGAAATTTTAAAACGTAATGATGAATAAAATTATTTTAAAAGTAACAAAAATAGTTCCTTTATTTTTATTTCTCCTATTGATGGTAAGTTGTGTTGATGATGACGATAATGGGAATGTAATTGAGGGAAATAATTCTATCATTGAATATATAGCTAAGAACCCGGAGTATAGTTTGTTTCAACAATTAATTGAAAAAGCGAATTACGATGCTGCTTTAGATGGGAATTCAGGGAGTTTAACTATTCTTGCTCCTAATAATGAAGCCATGGAAACCTATTTTCAAGCGAATAATATTTCAGGAATCGAAGAAATTACAGAAGCCGAAGCTTTTAGTTTGGTAAGGTATCATTTATTGGAAACCATTACTTACGAAGAGAATTTTGTAACTGGATATCTAAAAACACTTTCTGCAGTTCCGCTTACTGATAGTACTGAAACTAATTTGAATTTATTGATAAACGCTCAAGAAGATAATGTTAGGTTTAATGGAAATGTAGAATTTACACAAACTGATATTGAAGTTGATAACGGATTATTCCACGAAATTAATGGTGTTTTAGGTTTGCCTACCTTGGAAACTTTTTTGGAAGCCGATATTAACTTAAGCCCATTTTATGAAGCTGCACTTCAAAATAATGCTGAAATTATAAACGAATTTACTTCCGAAGAAAATAAGACGCTTTTCATTCCTTCAGCTGATTTGTTCACGACTTATTGGGAGAATGCTAATTTGAGTTCTGATGAAATCAATCAGTTTTTTAGTTATCATGCGCTGGATGGTTTAATGATTACTTCCCGATTAAAAACAGGATATACCAATACGTTAGCCACACTAAACATTAATAACGAAGAGAAAGCTCTTAGTTTATATGTGAATAAAGAAGTAGGTTTATTGCTCAATGGAACTGCATCGATTACCGTGCAAGATATTGTGACTACTAATGGGGTGATTCATGCGTTGAGCGATGTATTGACACTACCAACATTAACCGATTTTATTAATGCCGATAATGATTTAAACACTTTAGTAGAAGCATTTAATAGGGAAGATATAGTGAGTGAAGATTATTTGGGAAGATTGGCAACTATGAATGATTCCCAAACGCCTTATACAGTTTTTGCTCCCATTAATGAAGCTTTTGAAGATGTATTAATAGAACTCTATCCTGAACAAAATGCGTCTTTAGAAGAACTTTCTGAAGCGAATTTAATTTCTATATTAAACTTACATATCGCTCCCAATCTGGATTTAGAATTGAACAATTATAATTCTTCTACTATAACTACATTAGGAGGAGATATTTCTATCGATACTGAATCACCAAGTTTAATGGATAGCAATCAACGTACTTCTAATATTTTAGATAAACGTGCACAAGCCATGAATGGTAGTTTGTTTAAAATAGATACCGTATTGTTGCCCTAATAAACTATTTAAATTCTTTAATTACAGGAAGCGCTTGGTTTTCAAAATCGAATAAAGCTTGGTTTTCCCAAGAAGATGCATCTTCTGCTTCTTCCCCTTTCCAAGCAATTAACTCTGCACCCCAATAACAGAACCCAATTCCGTTTGGAGTTTTAGCAACGATGTTTTTAAGGGTATTAATGAATTGTGCTTGTCCCTGTGGAGTTGCAGGATATTCCGGTAAAATAAGTTGGTCTTCTTGTCCTAGAATATTGTTGGTCCAATCGTTCCAATCTAAAGTAAAAGGATAAGCAGTTTCAGCAATGATTATTTTTTTGTTGTTGAAATTGTTACTTAAACTCTTCAAGGTTTCATCTAATTGAAGGAGTTCTTTTCCATGCCAAATAGGATAATACGATAAACCAATGATGTCGTAATCCAAGTTATTTAATTCACTGTAAAATTCATTTACTTGGTTTAATCCGGCGTAATGAATAATGATTTTAGAATTGGGTGAATTATCTCTTACTTCTGCAATTGCCAAGGTCATTAATTCTTTAAATTGAGTAGGATAATCGGTTAGATTTCCCTTGGGATGTAAAAAACCGGAGTTGATTTCATTTCCTATTTGAATGAAGTCAGGCTGTATTTCTTCAGCAATAGTTTTAGTATAAGTTGAAACTTTATTTTTCAATTGCTTATAGCTCAACTCTTGCCAGGCTAAAGGTGTTTCTTGTTGAGCAGGATCTGCCCAAGTGTCTGAATAGTGAAGCGTTAGCCATATTTTGAAACCTAAATGACGAAGCCTTTCTGTAAATGTTTTTACTTCTTGGTAGGTGGAATGTTGATGGACAGGATTTACCCATAATCTTAACCTGATGGTATTAACTCCATTTTTCTTAAGAATGCTTAAAAAATCTGTTTCTTCACCATTCCTATCATAAAATAGGGGGTGGGTGCTTTCTATTTCTGGAAAGCTGGAAATATCTACTGCCGAAATAAAATTATCTTCCTGTTGATCTATTTCTGTTGAAATGTCCTCTTCACTTTCGCAGGAGGTAAGTAGGCTTAATAAAATTAAAAAGCAAGTTGAAAATTTCATTTGAATTATTGTTTTTGCGGTGTTTCAAGTAACAAAAAAATCCCTGAAATATTTCTTTTCAGGGATTCTAAAATTAAAAATATAGGTTGAATTATTTTTTGTTCTTTTGTTGTTCGGCTTGTTCCATCATTTCTTGGAATTTACGTGCGAACTTCCCTTTTTTCTTAGGTTTTTTCTTATTCTCTTGAATCTTCGCGTGAATTTTATCTTCATCAATAATAAAATTCTTGATCACTAACATAATCCCAATAGTAATTAAGTTAGAAGTGAAGTAATACAGCGAAAGTCCACTAGCGTAGTTATTAAAGAATACCAACATAAATAATGGCGATAGGTACATAATAAATTTCATGTTCGGCATTCCCGGTTGTTGAGCTTGTTGCATGCTTTGCCCGGTAGTCATCGTCATATAAATAAAGATAGCTACTGAGGCCAAAATTGGGAATAAACTAATGTGGTCGCCGTAAAAAGGAATTTTAAAAGGTAATTCAGCAATTACATCGTAGCTCGATAAATCGTCTGCCCATAAAAATCCTTTTTGTCGAAGTTCAAAAACACTTGGGAAAAAGTTAAATAAAGCATAGAACACAGGAATCTGCATTAAGGCAGGTAAACAACCACTCATAGGACTGGCTCCAGCTTTGCTATACAGCTTCATCGTTTCTTGCTGCTTCTTCATCGCATTATCTTTGTACTTCTCGTTGATCTCGTTAATCTCAGGTCGTAATACTTTCATTTTAGCCTGAGAAACGTATTGCTTGTACTGTACGGGAGATAATAATAGTTTTACGGAAATCGTTAAAAAGATAATCGCAATTCCGGCAGGTAAAAAGCTGATTAGGAAATTAAAGAATGGGATAATCAATCCTTTATTGATCCATCCAAAGATTCCCCAACCTAAGGGAACAATTTCATCAAGATCACGATCGTAATCGTTTAATATTTTATAGTCGGTAGGACCGTAATACCAGTTTAAGTTTTCATTTAATTCGCCTCCTTTTAATTTTAAGGGAATATTGGCAGCAAAACTCTTTAGGTAAGTGGTGTCTACATCTTCATCTTTTACTAAGTTTTCAGAAGTGAATTTTGCTTTTTCAAAAGGAGCATCGGTTAATAAAATAGAGGTGAAGAAGTGTTGTCTAAAAGCTATCCAGTCAATATCTACATCTTCATCTTCTTCTAAGCTACCTTGTCCTGAAGAATCATCGTTGTCACCTTCGTACATCCATTGTAATTCAGTATATCTATTTTCGTAAGAAATACTTTTTGAATGACGGTAAGCTTTCAGTTGCCAATCTAAAAGTACATCTTGGCCACTATTAATTACATTGTTTAAACCTTGCGAACGGATCGCAAAATCCATCATATAATTGCCCGGTTTTAAGGTGTAAATGTATTCTAAATATTTATTGTCTGCAGCTTTTAACTTCATCGAAAGAACGGTATTCTCTCCACTTTCAGTTAATTTAGGCTCAAAAAATAAATTTTTGGTTTCTAAGACCCGGTTGTCTGAAGTGTTCAGTTGAAGGTTGAAAGAAGCATTTCCGTCTCTCACCAAATAAACATTTTCTCCAGTATAAGTAGTTTCGTTTTTTAGTTTTGCTTCAACAATCTGCCCACCTTTATTACTTACTTTTAATTCAAGAACATCGTTTTCTAGGGTAGTTGTGTTATTGGTTGCTGAAGGTAATCCCGCAGAATAAGCAAATGCTCCTAATTCACTTTTTGCTTGCGCTTGTGTTAGCGAATCGGTGGCGGGTTTGTTATTTTCAGTTGTAGTAATCGCAGCATTATCTTCGCTGTTGATGATCACTTCTTCTTGATTTTCCGGGGTTCCGGCTTCAGTTGTTTTTGTTTCTTGGTCTTGGTTAGTGTATAGCATCCAAATAAGGATGGCACCAATCAATAAAAATCCAATTATTGAATTTAGATCAAATTTTTTATTTTCCATAAATAGGGAACAAGGTAATTTTTATAATTTAAGGTTTGCAAAAGTCTTGATTTCAACTTAAAAAACCATATAAGATTTCAACTTTTTGTTAGTCAAAAAAGTAGCCATTATAGCATAAATGCCAAGATGACATTATTTTTTACGCTTTTTAGCGTATTCTTTGGCAGCTTTTACAAAACTTATAAATAAAGGATGCGGAGATTTCACCGTGCTTTTATATTCCGGATGGTATTGAACTCCTATAAACCAAGGGTGGTTAGGCAACTCAACTACTTCCACTAATCCTGTTTGCGGATTAATTCCAGAATTCACTAATCCGGCTTCTTCTAAACGCTCTTTAAACTTATTGTTGTATTCGTAACGGTGACGGTGTCTTTCACTAATTTTTGTTTTTCCGTAAACTTGATGGATTAAAGAACCCTCTACTAATTCACAATCCCAAGCTCCTAAACGCATCGTACCGCCCATTTGGGTAATGTTTTTCTGGCTTTCCATGATATCGATGACCGGATTTTTGGTCTGCTCGTCCATCTCGGTAGAATTGGCGTCTTCAATCTTCAAGATATTTCGCGCATATTCAATGACAGCCATTTGCATTCCTAGGCAAATCCCAAAGAAGGGTAATTTGTTTTCCCTGGCATATTTAACGGCTTCAATTTTTCCTTCAATCCCACGTTCTCCAAAACCGGGAGCCACAAGAATACCATCTAAATCTTCTACTTTTTTCTTGCTGTCGATGTCGATGAATTCAGAATGAATACTTTTAATATTCACCTTTACTTCATTTTCAGCTCCGGCATGAATAAATGATTCTAAAATTGACTTATAGGAATCCTGCAATTCTACATATTTCCCAATTAAACCAATGGTTACTTCAGATTTTGGATTTTTATGGCGGTTAACAAACTTATTCCAATTGGTAAGATTTGGAGTTGTATTGTTGGTTAAGGCTAATTTTTCTAGGGTAATGGTATCTAAACCTTCTTCCAACATTAAGTTAGGTACATCGTAAATGGTAGAAGCATCGATAGATTGAATCACGGCTTCTTTTTTCACATTACAGAATAATGCTAGTTTTTCACGAAGGTCATCGCCAATTTCGTGCTCGGTTCTACAAACCAAAATATCAGCGCTAATTCCGCTTTCCATTAAGGTTTTTACACTATGTTGGGTTGGTTTAGTTTTTAATTCTTTGGCAGCCGATAAATAAGGAATTAAGGTTAAGTGAATCACTAATGAATTGTGTTCTCCCAATTCCCATTTTAACTGTCTTACCGATTCGATATAAGGTAAAGACTCAATATCACCAACGGTTCCGCCAATTTCTGTAATCACGATGTCATAATCGCCATTTTTCCCTAGCAATTGAATTCTACGTTTAATTTCATTGGTGATATGCGGAACTACTTGAACGGTTTTTCCTAAAAATTCACCACGGCGCTCTTTTTCAATTACACTTTGGTAAATTCTACCTGTAGTGACATTATTGGCCTGTGAAGTATTCACATTCAAAAAACGCTCGTAATGACCTAAATCCAAATCGGTTTCTGCACCATCTTCGGTAACAAAGCACTCTCCGTGTTCATAAGGGTTTAACGTACCCGGATCTACATTAATGTAAGGGTCTAATTTTTGAATAGTGGTTTTATAACCACGTGCTTGAAGAAGTTTTGCTAATGAAGCTGCGATAATTCCTTTCCCGAGAGACGAAGAAACACCACCGGTAACAAAAATATACTTGGTATCGGCCATTTTGGGTTGTTTAATTGTTGTCTATACGGAGCGCAAAAGTACAAATAACAATTTATTTTATTACTATAAACCCGTTTTTTGTACGCTATTTTTTCTTGGGGTCAGGATACTTTCTCCTAATTTCTTTTAGCAAGTATTCTAATCCGTTAATTTTGAGTTCAAAAACAGCCCGCATTTGTTCACCGGTTTTCCCCGGAGGAAAGCCTTTTTTATTGAACCAAACAAAATAAGGTTCAGGAACATCAGATAAGTACCAATCTTTATACTTGCCAAAATACATTTTGGCGTAGGCGAGTTTTAATAATTCTTCAGGATTCAGCATAAAAACCAAACTTACTTCATATTCAATTTAAAACAAAGCTTTTTTTATTTGAATAAAGTGTTTTAAAACCTAAAAAATATTGCTACTAAATATTACATTTGTTACTTTTGTGAACCAAAATTAGAACTAGTAGAAAAACCTGATTATGAATTTACACGAATATCAAGGAAAAGAAATATTAAATAGCTTTGGAGTTAGAATTCAACGAGGTATTGTTGCCAATACTCCTGAAGCTGCAGTAGAAGCGGCTAAAAAACTAACCGAAGAAACCGGAACTGGATGGCACGTGATTAAAGCACAAGTACATGCAGGAGGTCGAGGAAAAGGTGGTGGAGTAAAGTTGGCTAAAAACTTACAAGAGGTAGAGAAAATTTCCGGTGAAATTATCGGGATGAATTTGGTGACGCCTCAAACTTCTGCTGAAGGTAAAAAAGTAAATCAGGTTTTAGTTGCTGAAGATGTTTATTATCCAGGAGATAATGAGCCGGAAGAATATTATATGTCTGTGTTATTAAACCGTGCGAACGGAAAAAACATGATTATGTATTCTACCGAAGGAGGAATGGATATTGAAACAGTTGCAGAAGAAACTCCACATTTAATCTTTACAGAAGAAATTGATCCTGCTACCGGAATTTTACCTTTCCAAGCAAGAAAAATAGCTTTTAACTTAGGATTGTCTGGAGCTGCTTTTAAAGAAATGACAAAATTTGTTACCGCACTTTATACTGCGTATGATAAGTCTGATTCTTCATTATTTGAAATTAACCCGGTGTTAAAAACAAGTGATGATAAAATTATGGCGGTAGACGCAAAGGTAACTTTAGATGATAATGCACTTTTCCGTCACAAAGATTACGCAGAAATGCGTGATGAGCGTGAAGAAAACCCAACTGAAGTTGAAGCTAAAAAAGCAGGTTTAAACTATGTAGATTTAGATGGAAATGTAGGTTGTATGGTAAATGGTGCTGGTCTTGCCATGGCTACAATGGATTTAATTAAGCAAGCAGGAGGTGAGCCGGCTAACTTCTTAGATGTTGGGGGTACCGCAGATGCTAAGCGTGTAGAAGAAGCTTTCCGTCTTATCTTAAAAGACGATAAAGTAGAAGCTATTTTGGTGAATATTTTTGGAGGTATTGTACGTTGTGATCGTGTGGCGCAGGGTATTGTAGATGCTTATAAAAATATGGGTGACGATATTAATGTACCAATTATTGTTCGTTTACAAGGAACAAATGCAGATAAAGCAAAAGAATTAATAGATAATAGTGGACTTAATGTAGAAAGTGCTGTGCAATTTAAAGAAGCAGCAGATAAAGTACACGAAGTATTGTCTTAGATAATAATTTTTCTAAATAAAAATCCTGTTCATTTTGGACAGGATTTTTTATTCCAATAGGTGAAATACCAAAATTACATTTAGTTATCATCCTTAACTGAACTGAAATCCTAATGGATGGTGTAGAAGTTAAAAATGAAGGAAAAAGGTCTCTTCCCTTTAAAGTTTTTAAGATGAAAAATAAAATAAACTTAGCTTGCATTATTGATGATGATCCCATTTTTATTTTCGGAACAAAGAAAATGCTAGAATATTCGGGGTATTGTGATACTTTTTTAATCTTTAAAAATGGTAAAGAAGCCTACGATCACTTAAGTGCAATTTTAAGGGAAAAAGAAACGTTGCCGGATGTGATCTTCTTGGATATCAATATGCCTATTATGAATGGATGGCAATTTCTTGAAAAGATCACTAAAATCGATATTCCTGCAAAATTGAAGATTTTTGTAGTTAGTTCTTCAGAAACTCCGGAAGATCGGGAGAAAGCCAAAGAGTTTTCGGCCATAAAAAACTATGTGGTCAAACCTATTAGTGTAAGTGGAATAAAAGATATTATTCGGCAAATAGAGTAACGTAAACTATAAAAATAGAATCCAGTTTTTTATAAATGCAGTCCACACTCAGTTTTTGGATTATTATTCCAACGTCCTGAGCGGTCTTCACCTGGAACCGTACAATGTGTACAACCAATAGAATTGTAGTCTTTTGCTACTAATGGATGAAAAGGTAATTGGTGTTCTTCTATAAACTTATCTCGCTCTTCTTTGGTGACATCTAATAATGGATAGAATTTTAAAATCTCCCCACGTTCTTCAAAAATATTTAAAGTAGAACGATGATCACTTTGCCATTCCATTAAACCGCTTACCCAAACCGAATAATTCTTTTTAATGGTTTCTAACGGTCTTACTTTATTAATAGAACAACAAAAATCAGGATTTTTTCGCCAAGTTTCATCTTTTGTGGTAAACTCGTGTTCTTCTTTAATGGCACTTATCGATTTTACGTTTAGCCCGTATTTCTTGGTCAGTTCCTTTTTGTAGTTAAGAGTTTCATCAAAATGGTAACCTGTATCAATAAAGAAAACTTTCTGTTTTTTGTTGACATCAGAAAAAAGCTTCAGTAAAAAAGCAGAAGTTGCTGCAAAGGAGCTGGTAAGCATCACTTCGGTAACATCAAAGTCTTTATAGAGTTCTTTTATTCGTTCTTCAATAGAAAGGGGTTTGTATTTTTTATTGAGGGCTTTTATCTCTTCTTCTGTAAAAACTCTTTTCTTAACAGTGATTTCGTTCATAAACCAAATTTGGGTTCTCTTAAATAAGACGTAAAAATGAAGTTAGATTTACAATATAAACAATATATGTAAAATTATTTTTTTTTCGGCGGCATCGGGCCTCTTAAATGAATGATGAGACCGTTTAAAAAATTCCTAAGAAATTGATCGCCGCATTCTTGATAATTGGGATGTCCCTCTTTTCTGAAAATAGCTCCCAGTTCACTTTTAGTGACTTTAAAATCTACCAAAGCGAAGATTTCTATAATATCGGTATCACGAAGTTTGTGAGCTACCCGTAATTTTTTAAAGATGTCGTTATTGTTTAATCCCATAAGTTTTTTAGAATTGACTGCAAATTTAAAAAATATAAGCACATTTAAGCAATTTGTCCATAGATTGCTTCCAATCTTTCTAAATCTCTTTCGTTTTTAAGTACATATTTTACATCATCATATAAATTCTTAGCTTCTTTCCGTATGGCTTTATAGTAATTGTCGTTAACCGTTTTTTGTTTTAGTAAAAATGAAAACATCAAGAATAATTTCTGAATACAACTAAAATCATTTTTACAGTAAGTGCGGTAGGGAAGAATTATTTGATAAAGCAATTCATCAAAGCAAGTGGTTGAAAGCCAGATACAAGCTTGTTTGTCTTCAAGGATAACAATTTCGTCTTCTTTTTTGAGCAATCGTAAAGCTAAAAGATTGGTAAGATAATCGATCGTATTGATGGTGGTGGAAGGATCGTTGATTGCAGGAGAAATTGCACGGATACCTATTTCTGTGATGTGTTTAAAACCTAAAACATAATTGTCTTTTACAAACTCACCTTCCGCGAAATTAAAATTGCTTAAGATTTTTAAAGCTAACTCGTCGTCAATCTCTTTGTTGGTTTTTATAATATCAGAATTTTCAGCAATAAAACTTCCTTTTATCGGTAAAATGGAAAGTTTTAATTCATTTTCTTTACAAAGCTCTTTTAAGTTATTAATAGAAACATTTTGAAAATACCCTGTTTTTTGACTTTTATAACTTTTCCAATTGTCGGTATTGGGGAAGGTGAGTTCGGGTTCTTCTTTTTGTATTTCAATAATGTGTTTTAGTCTCTTTCTTGCTTTTTTATATTCATTAGATAAAATATTATTTACCTGAATGGATTGGGAAATAGAATGAATAAAATAAATGAAAGCTCCTAAGCATAAGATGCTCAGTAAAACAGTTATAAAAATAGAAAAGCTGGGGATGCGTATGTTATTATTTTCCGGTGCTTTGATGGCTATGGTAATAAAAACATTGTAAATAATCGTCCCGAGATAGATCCCTAAAACGTATTGGTGGTTTTTGTTAGAAATAAGTCCTGGTAAAACCCTTGGGGAATAATTAGAGGAAGCTTGATTAAGCATAACCATCACCATGGAAAAACTGAAAACCATTAAGGAAATTAGTCCGCCGGTTAAATAGCTCAAGATCGTTCTTGCTGTGTCGCCACTCTCTATGATAAATCCGTCATAAATTGAAGCTAACCAATCTGAGATTCCCGTGTTTTCGAGTGATAATGAAATTAAAGAAAATATGAGTCCGAAAAAAGCGAAAAGAGTAGGGTAGAATGCAATCTTTCCTTCAATGGTATTGAAAAAACTGTAGAACTTATTAAATAAATATTTCATTTATGTGGAGTTAGCTAGGCTAAAATAGAACTCTTATTAAGTAAAACTGACTTTTTAACCATTCTTTAACCGTAAAAAGCGCCATTTTGTCATTAATTGATTGTGGTTATGTGTCAAAAAGTCATAAAAATAGTGTTGGTATTTAAATTGCTATTTACAGAATATAAAATTGATAATAATAACAAAAAATAAAAAGTTATGAGTTTAGTAAAAAGAACAGCAGCAGACAATTGGTTACCATCTATTTTTGATGATATGTTTAAAACAGATTGGTTAGGCGGAACTTCGAATGTAAATAATATTGGAGTGAGCATTCCGGCAGTAAATATTCAAGAAACTGAAGAGAACTTTTTAGTAGAAGTAGCTGCTCCGGGAAAAACTAAAGAAGATTTTAATATTGAGTTGGATAAGGATGTGTTAACCATTTCTTCTGAAACTAAAAAAGAAAATAAAGAAGAAGAAAAAGGAAAATTCACCAGAAGGGAATTTAGCTACAGTACTTTTAAAAGAGCATTTAGTCTACCGGAAACTGTAGATAGTACTAAAATAAATGCTTCCTACGAAAATGGAGTATTATTGATTAACCTTCCTAAAAAAGAAGAAGCAAAAGTGCAAGCTAAACGAATGATTGAGATTTCATAATGCGTAGTTTGATTTGATTAGTTAGTTGAAAGCGCCCGGATTATTCCGGGCGTTTTTTATGTATGAGTTTGGCTTAAATTGAAAGGTGCGTACTTGTTGGTTTGTATGAATAACAAACGTTTTATGGTATTTTTTCAATTTAACAACTCAACTTATACTTTCTTGTCTTTTAATTTTTCTTGAAGCATTTTTAGTTCGTCACGGTAACGCGCTGCCGACATAAAATCTAAATCTTTTGCGGCACCTTCCATTTTCTTCCGAATCATTCGCATTCGTTCTTCCAGTTGGTTTTCACTAAAATAAGTCACTTCCTCTTCCGCAGCTTTTAAGTTGGGAGCCGGTTCAAATTCATAAGGTTCGGCTTTTCTTCCTGCTAAAGTATTATCTAAGGATTTTTTAAGCGCTGTTGGTGTGATGTTGTGCTCTGTATTGTAAGCCATCTGTTTTTCACGACGGTATTCGGTTTCATCTATCGTTTTTTGCATACTGTCTGTAATCTTGTCAGCATACATAATTGCTTTTCCTTCTAAGTGACGGGCTGCCCGACCAATGGTTTGGGTAAGTGAACGCTGGCTGCGTAAAAATCCTTCTTTATCGGCATCTAAAATCGCTACGAGCGAAACTTCAGGTAAATCCAATCCTTCTCTTAAAAGGTTTACACCAACCAGTACATCAAAAAGACCTTTACGCAAATCTTGCATAATTTCAACTCTTTCTAAGGTATCGATATCACTATGAATATAGCGGCATCTAATATCTATTCGGGATAAGTATTTGGTCAATTCTTCCGCCATACGTTTGGTAAGCGTGGTAACTAAAGTCCGTTGGTCTTTATCTACCCGTTCTTGAATTTCTTCAATTAAGTCATCAATCTGATTTAAACTCGGGCGAACTTCAATAATCGGATCTAATAATCCTGTAGGGCGAATCACTTGTTCTACGTAAACACCGCCGGTTTTGTTCATCTCATAATCGGCAGGAGTCGCACTGACATAAACCACTTGATTTTGAAGCGTTTCAAATTCTTCAAACTTTAGTGGACGGTTATCCATCGCTGCAGGAAGTCTAAAGCCATATTCGACTAAATTTTCTTTTCTACTTCTGTCGCCACCATACATTGCCCCGACCTGAGGAATGGTAACGTGACTTTCGTCAACAAACATGAGAAAATCGTCTGGAAAATAATCTAACAAGCAGAAAGGTCGAGAACCAGGTTGCCTTCCATCTAAATAGCGTGAATAGTTCTCGATACCGGAACAATAGCCCAATTCTTTGATCATTTCTAAGTCAAAATTGGTGCGTTCTTCCAAACGTTTTGCTTCTAAAGGTTTTCCAATCTCTTGGAAATAGTTGACTTGCTTTCCTAAGTCTAAGGTGATCTGGTCAATGGCGTTATTTAAAATATCTGGTGAAGTCACGAACATATTCGCAGGATAAATATTCAAACGCTCATATTTTTCAATAACTTCATTTGTTTGCGGGTCGAAGGCTTCAATTTCTTCAATTTCATCTCCAAAAAAATGAATCCGAAAGGCATCATCAGCATACCCAGGATAGACATCGACAGTATCGCCTTTAATTCTGAAATTTCCATGATTAAATTCACTTTCGGTTCTCGAGTATAAACTTTGCACCAATCGGTGTAACAATTTGGTTCTGGAAATGGTCATATCCTGTTCAATGGAAATCACATTTTTTTGAAATTCAATTGGGTTACCAATACCGTACAAACAACTTACAGAGGCTACTACCAAAACATCCCGACGTCCCGAAAGTAGGGAAGACGTAGTGCTTAAGCGAAGTTTTTCAATCTCTTCATTAATCGATAAATCTTTTTCGATATAAGTTCCTGATGAAGGGATAAAAGCTTCAGGTTGGTAGTAATCGTAATAAGATACAAAATATTCTACTGCGTTATCGGGAAAAAAGCTTTTAAACTCATTATAAAGTTGGGCAGCCAAGGTTTTATTGTGAGCTAAGATCAATGTAGGACGTTCTACTTTTTCAATTACATTGGCCATTGTAAAGGTTTTCCCGGAACCAGTAACTCCAAGTAGGGTTTGGTAACGTTCTCCTTGGTCTATTCCTTGGCGGAGTTGTTTAATGGCTTTTGGTTGGTCGCCTGTAGGTTGGTATTCAGAATTTATTTTGAATTTCATTCAGTATAAAACTTTAGTTGAATTCTCTACATCAGTTAGTAGAAATCATGAGTGTTTCTGTCGGAATTGCTTCCGAAGGATTACAACTTCTAAAGTAGCAATTTGCTAGCGCTTTAATGTGAAATGTCCCTTAAAATTAGAGTCGTCTATAAAATTCACCAAAAACCAATAATCATTGGAAGGGAGGTTTTTTCCATTAAAACTTCCATCCCAGCGTTGTTCGGGTTTTAGGCCTGTGATTAATTTCCCGAAGCGATCAAAAATATAAACCGATTTAATTTTTGGGTTGAATTTTTCCACCCCGATTAATCGCCAATAATCATTAATCCCATCTTGGTTGGGAGTGAAAAACCTAGGATAGCCTAACACTTTAAATTCTTTTACGCTAATACCACAACCATTTTGGTCTTTTACGAAAATTTTATGGGATCCGGCACCAACAGGAAAAGTGTTAGTCGTTTGATATTCTCCAAACTGATCGTCCAAAGAATAAACATAATCCCCGGTTCCTGATGCAGTGATGATTGCTTGGTAATTGTCAAAATTCCCAACAATTTCATAATCAATTTGCGCTTTTTCAGAGCCTAAAACAGTAATTTGATTGGTGGAAGTACAGCTATAATCTTCTCCTGCGAAATTCAACGTTCTCGTAATGTTCACTTCGTAAGTTCCTATGCTATCTACTTGAATAGATGGAGATGTTTCCCCTGTATTCCACTGAAAAGTAAATGTGGAAGGATTTTCGGTGATTCCGGCTTCAATGGTAATTCCGTTTTCGTTTTCGGTACAAAGAAACGGAGCTTGGTAGTTAGAATTGATTTCGGGAGACTGAATACTTTCTAAGATAATTTCTATGATTCCTTGGCAACCGGAACTGGTTGAAATTTGGGCAAAGACCGAAGTTGGGAGGTTGGTTATTTGAACTTGAAAATTATTGCCCAAAACATTTGTTTCAGCTAGTGCTTCATTTTCAGTAGGATAATAAGTAGCACTAAAAGAACTGAGCCCTGTCTCGCTGGCGATAGCGCCTTGAGAATCATTTAATAGATATGAAATTGAATTGTCTTCAACCTGGAAACATTCTACCAAATAAACAGGATCATAACTTGCGAAAGAAGTACTTAAGGTTAAGCTTCTTACAGTAGTGCATCCGGAAGTGGATTGAATTCTAGCAAACACTTGTTGGTTGGCGGAGCTGTTAGAAAAACTTCCCGGATTGTTGATAGGATCGGTATTAGCTTCAGCTTCAGCTTCGGTAAGGAAGTAATTGGTTACCGTAAAGTTCTGATTGCTATTGGTTAAATTTTGATTGGCATTATTTAAATTGAAAATGCTTAAACCGTCATTGTCAGTATCACATTCAGTGAGTGTTTCATCGGTAAGTGTGGTGAAATCTACGTATTCAATTTCAATAGTATCATCTGCTGAACAATTGGGGCCATAGGTAACCACTACTTTATAAGTTCCCGGACTGTTTACTTCGTAAGTATTTTCTGAAGCTCCTGAAGCTAGTAAAGTTTCGCTTCCGTCGTTATTTACTAAAAACCATTCGTGATTAGTTGGGGTATTTCCGTTATTGTTCACATTTAATTGATAGGTTTCCCCTTCACATAAAGCTTGATTTCCAGTGAGATCTCCTCCTAGATTGGCCCCGATATTAAAACTATTTCCTTCTAGAAATACCGCAGAATCAAATTGATAATTGTAGTCATCTGCGATGACTAATTTAATATGATAGGTGGTGCCCGCATTCACATTGGTTTGAGCTATAAGAGGTCTTGTTTCTCCATTAAAATTAATAGGGTGATTGCTGCCGTTGAAAGAGCCGAAGTATTGTTCATTTTCCGCATTACAACCTCCGGGTATTGTAGGATGAACAGTAGTTACTTTCACTGGGGTATTGGTACCGGGAACTACAGCGATATTTTCATAGCTGCCTCCTAATGGCTTTATTAGAAAGCCAAACACGTCGGAAAATCTACAGGTAGTGATGTTACCTTCCCGGTATTCTTCTGAAGCAAAAATATAACGAAACTGAATCGAGTTCGCATTAGGAGTAAAATCAAATTCAATTACGGTTGCATTATGGGTATCATCGATTCCTAAGACTTGTTCTAAATCTTGGTCCGGGCCCCAACCGGAAGCATCATCACTACTTGTGAAATTATTTGGTCCAGGAACATTACTTAGTTTTCCGGTCGCCATTACTATACCGTTTTCAAAAGGGAAATTACTTCCATTTCTTTCAAAATAGCCGTAGCTCTTATCATTATTGAAGTTTCCGCCTATGACTCCGGTTACATTTATGTTATCAATACAGCCGCTATTAATAAGAATATTTTCTACGAGTTCTTGTGGGGAATAAGTGTTTGCGTCAACAGAAATATTTTGAGAATATGTTGAAAAACAAACTATTAGAAGAACAAATTGCAAAAGTCTTTTCAAAGCAAAATTTTTGGGGTTGCAAATTTACACAATCCTCAAAAAATATGCCTTTATTACCTTGAATATTATTGATTTCTTAACTTATCTGTTTAAATAGACCCAACCTCTGTAAAGATTGTAATTAGCATCGTTTAAATTTAGGATATAGAAATAAGTACCACTTGGGAGTTGACTTCCTACATTATTTATTCCTTCAGTACTAGTGCCATCCCATTCAGGAGTATTGTTATTTCCTTGGTAAATTAGAGTGCCGTAACGATTGAAAATCTTTAATTCAAAATTTTCAAAAATATCGTAGAGTCCTTTAATTTCAAAAGTATCATTCATACCGTCTCCATTAGGAGAATAGCCATCGGGAATAATGGGCGGGCAGTTTTCTACGGAAATTGAAAAACTTAAAATTTGATAACATTTTCCATCTTCCTCAATCCTCATATAAATTGTTTGTGGAGCTGCAGTATTCCGGTAATATTCCGGACTGTTGATTGGATTTTGCTGAAAGCTTGCGTCTTCTTCACTTAAATAATACCCCTCAATTGTTTGAGAACTTGTCAAATTAATTTGATTTTCAATTTCGGTAATATCAAAATAAGCTTGATTGAAACCTAGATCACAAAGAAGTAAACTTTCATTAGAATTTTGCGAAGTAACCGGTAATACGTTTAACTGAAAATTAGTGAGCGTATAGCATTCTTGATAGGAGCTATTGCTTAAACGTGCATAAATGGTTTGGGGGTTAGAAGTATTGGTGTAGTTGGTAATATTTATTATTTCATTTTCATTATTGAGAGCATCTTCTTCCGTTAAATAATAATTTAAAATGGTATTATTTTGGTTGGCAATAATAGTATTGTCGTTTTCTGTGAGATTGAAGGTCGCTATTTCATCATTGGTATAGTCATCACAACTAGTTAAATCATCGGGTTCCCCAGTTACAGGAATAGCATAAACCGAAAGCAAAAAAGAGTCTATTAAATAGCAGTCTTCATTTTCTGTAGAAGATATTCTTACAAAGACTTGTTGAGGGTTTGCTATGTTTTCATAATCTTCTGGATCATCAATCCAAGAGACATTGTTTTCAGCTTGTGTTTCTGTTTCAAAATAATGTATGCTTATATTTTCTTGTCCGTCGATGGCTAAGGAAGTATTTTGAGTTAGGTCAAAAAATGCTTTTTCTCCATCTGGGTCACATTCTTTAAATTCGGTGATGATTTCTCCCATCGAAATCGAAGTTACTTGCAATTGAAATGTAGAAATGCTATAACATTCAGGGTGGTCAGCATTGGATAGTTTTACATAAATGTTTTGCGGATTCTCTATATTTTGGTAATTGGTAGGGTTTTGTATTTCATCTTCATTGTTAATAGCATTTTCTTCACTGGAGTAAATGTTAAGTTCGGTATTGCTTTGTCCATCAACAATAAGATCATTGTTTTCGGTGAGATCAAAAAATGCGGTTCCGGTTTCTGCGTTGTATTCACAAGCGGTTAGGTTATCTCCTTGATTAGCTAAAGGAGTTTCGTTTACGATAAGCATAAAGGAATCTACCAAGTAACAGTCATCATCAAATTCTGAAGTTAGCCTAACAAAAATTTCTTGAGGATTTTCTGCATTTGGATAGTTAGATGGATCGTCAATAAATGACAAATTACTTTCTGCTAGAGTTTCATTTTCAAAATAGTTGACTTCTAAATTGGTTTGGTTGCCGGTAATAAGAGCTGAGTTTTGCGTAAGGTCAAAGAATGTAATATCATTATTATCAGTTTCATCACAGGCCTCCAGGTCGTTTGGTTCTATAGCAATTTCGAAAACAGGGAGAAAAAAAGTTGAAGAAGTCTCATTGTTATCTTCATTTATTTCAGGAACTACAATATCGCCATTTAGATCATTATTAACGATCATGGTAATTTCTGTTTCTGTGGAAGCATTAACAGGTAGATTGACAGTAAGGCTCCCACTTTCTGAGCCATCGATGGGGATTTCGTTTTGCGTCTGCGTTTGTCCTATTAATTCTCCTTCTACATAAAAAAGAATAGGAGTGTTGGGAGGGAGAACACCTGTACAATTAACATTATTTACTGTGTAATTAATCGTTACTTCTGATGAAAAGCAAGTAGTGTTGATGGTATTTATTTCTGGACTTGGATCTGGTAAAATACTGTTAAGTACAGTGATGACGTTATTAATTAAAATTAAGTCTCCAGAAAAGCCATTTCCGGTATGTAGCTGTATAGTTGCCTGCGTATCTCCTATATTAATGTTGTTTTCAATATTATAAAAATCGAGATCCATATTGTAGAGTTCACTACTATTTGTAAAGCTATTGGTTCCGTTAAATGCATTTCCTGCAGGATTTAATGGAGGGTTGCTTATTTCGTTACCATTTACAAATAAATTTTCTTCTATCCCAAGTGAAGAGTCTCCTTCCCAGGCTAAAAAACCTATTTTTGCATCATTATTGTCTATGACACTTAAATTGTTAAGTTGGATGGTTAAATTAGGTTGATCTACAGATACTCCTTGTAAACCATCAAAAATGCTTAATTGGTTAAGAGGTAAAGAGTTATCTTCATAAATAACTATAATGGCCCAGCCTCCAAAATTAGTAGCATTGTTACAGTAAGGAATAATAGCATTTTGTAAATCTATTTCGGAGACTGTATAATTTGCATTTCCTGTATTTTGAATTATGGTAGTAATATCAGCAAAAGCAGAAAAAAATTCAAATTCTCCGGAATTAAAACTTAAGAAACGAGAAAAGCTTCTTTCGGCAGAAATAGGTTGATTATTTAATTCTACTTCAAAATCACCACTGCCTGAACCTGCCCAGTATAAATAGGCAGCAACAACTGTTTGACTAGCCTGCATAGTTAAGTTGGCAGTAGCTGAATCTTCAATTTCACAAATACCACAGATGTTATTTTCGCATGAATTGAGCGTCGCACCTATCGCTGTATAATCATACTGACCATTAAATTGTTGGTAAAGCTCTATATCTTGGGAAATAACGATAGATGAAAAACATAAGAAAAATAACGTTAAGTAATTTTTTTTCATATTATAATCCTTAAAGGATTATAAATATAATTAAAAATTTAAGGATTATCTTTTTAAAGTAAAATTACCTTTATATGTTTTTCCGTTGTTTAATTTGAGTGAATACCAATAATCATTAGCAGGCATTTGTTTGCCGTTAAATGTTCCGTCCCAACCTTTTCCATTAGGTGAAAGAGAGGTGATTAATTTGCCAAACCGATTGAAAATGAATATTTCGGCATTTTTCATATTTTCATTATTTCTTCCCAACAGGTGCCAAGTGTCGTTTATTCCATCTTGATTAGGTGTAAAAAATTTCATGATTTCAAGTACATCAAATTCTTTAGAACTAATGCCGCACCCAAGAAGGTCTTTTACATAAATTATATGAGTGCCAGGTTTTAAATTCTGAAAAATGTTTTCTTCTTGATAAGTAGAAAATTGATTGTCTACAGAATAAACATAGTCTCCTAAACTTTCTTCTTTTAAATGAATTGTTACAGTGTTTGTATTGGAAATCCCATCGATATCTACATCAAATTTAGCTTTATTGGAAGCAATAATGTTTATGGTTTTGGTCTTACTACATCCTGAAATTTTATTGGTTACAGTAACTTTGTGAGTGACTATATCGTTGGTCTCGATACTTTCGCTGATTTCTTGAGAGGGTTCCCAATAGTAAGTGTAATTATTTTGTTGATTATTGGGAATTCCACTTTCAAGGGTAATGGGTTCAGGAAGATTTTCTAGACAGTAAATAACTTCTTCTTCGTTTTCGATAGGGATTGAATTTAGAACTAACAAGTTAATGGCAACAACTTCTTCACATAAATTATCATTGTCAACCCTAGCAAAAATAGTTTGTTGAAAAGCATTAGTATTTTGAAAAGAAGTTATATTATTAATTTCGTTATTTTCTAAAATTGCATCTTCTTCATTTTCATAAAAGCTGATCACAAAATTTGAATTGATGCTAAGTAGTTCATTTTTAACTTCGTTTAAGTTGAAGTTTTCAAATCCATTTTCATTAGTTGGACATTCAGTTAAATCGATAGCTGCAAGGTTACTGTTTTGAGAAACATTTAATTCTACCTGCGCATAAGAAAAGCAATATTCAGAATTAACTCTGGCAATGATCGTTTGAGGGTTTTCTGTATTTTGAAAATTTTCTTCATTTTCAATGGGGTCAATACTGTTTTCAGCTTCGCTTAATGTTTCATAAAATTCGATAGTACTATTGGTTGCTGAAGTTATTGCGGTTTTCGCTTCCTGTAAATTGAAGATAGAAGTATTATTGTCAAAGTAACTACACTGTGTTAAGGAAATATCTAAAGGTTGAGGTTTGGGATGAAAAGTTACATTGGCAATTCCTATTAAAGGACAAGATCCATCATTTAAATCGATGCTAAGTTTATAAGTATCGGAAAGGGGAAAGTTATTCGAAGGGTTTGTAGCTATTGTTAATTGCTCGGTATTTTCACCGTTTATAATATCACCATTTTTATACCAAGTATACGTGTTATTACTATTTAGGTTTTGAGTATAAGCTAGGGTGAAACTTTCATCTTCACATAAATCCAATTTCGTCATCATATTTTCTGCATTTTCATCAATAATGTTGATACGGGACGAGAAAATAGATTGTATAAAGGGTGGTAATCCAAAAATAGCCGTTCTTCCTTGTAAGTATATTCCTCCGTTAGATATACTTTCAGAATAATTTACTTGATCAGCATCTAATTCAGGATTGTTAATAACCCCTAATTTTGAAGTAGAAATTACTGATTTATAGATTTTACCATTTGGAGCCAATTGTAACGCAGTAGCTGTATTGTCACTCAATCCATTAATGCTAGAGATAGAAGCAGGAATATCTGTAGCCTCTAAATCCCATTGATAAAGGAATGAAGTGTCCCCTTGAGTTGCAGTTGCATAAGCTTTTTTTGTTTCTTCTGAAAACTCAACGCCATAGGGAGTAACATTTTCTACTAATGGCAAGTTATTAGATACTTGTCCTGTTGAATCATCAAAATCATATAAATAAACTCCTCCATCTTGAGGATCAAAACTTGATGCCGGATTATAGCTCTTACAATTATGAGCTATTATGAGTTTTTTACCATTTGGTGAAATTTTCATGTAGCCTATTGCTCCTCTTCTATAAGATGAAACTGGTATAATTGGACCCGTTTGAGAAATAACAGGAGCTAAGTTAACACCAGCATTATCTATTTGAAATGCATAAAATTTATCTATAAAATGTGTTAAAACCCAAATTGAATTGCAATCACTTCCTTTAACAGCAGTAATTTTTTCTGAACATTTGTATTTAATTTCTTCTGAATCTGAAGGGTCGTAGGTAATTAAATGAACATTTTTTTCAGAAGGAATTACATTTCCCAATCCATTATCCAATGTCATATCTACGACCGAATAATTCAATCCATTATTATAACCATCGTCGTCCTGAGGAACACCACTTCCCGGTAAATCTGAATACTGACCGTTGAATGTACCTGGTCCTTGATTGGGGTAACTCGATGCATTATCATGATGAGGTTCGTCTACCGTAAATACATAATAAATATTGGAATCTGTAGGGTGTGGAACAATTAAGCCACTTGACGTACTTGAAGGATCTCCTAAGAGTCCTGTGCCACCAAAATAATTGGCATTGCTCATGACTTGGTGATTTCTATTCCAAATGGTTCTCCCATCGGTATAGAACAAAAGGTTACCGTTTTCATCTGAGATTGAAGAGCAACCTTCATTAGTTTCGAGTTGCCCATTTGTAATAGCAGTTGGTGGGGAAGTATTAAAATTTACACCAGCATTTTCTCCAAAAAACCAATAATTAGCTTCCCCTTGACAAAATACTGAAAAGGGAAGCAAAAGGAGTATAAGTAAAATTATTTTCATTAATCACCGGTAATTATTCAAATTTACAGGTTTTTAATGGAAAAGAAATCTGGCAAAAGTTAAAACAGACTAACTTTTACAAATCCCTCTTTTTTAATAATTTTAAAGAGCCCCATACAAAAATAGCGGTCCAAGCTAATACGATTAAGATTTGATACCAATGTACCGCATAATCTGAAATAATATCGGTTTGTAATTGGTTGGCTGCAGATTGAACAACATTTAGTCTAGTAATGGGTTGCTTTACTAAATTGGCCATGGACTCTAATGGGAAAAACTGAGTAATAGCTGCAGTTTTTGCACTATCACCAATTATTTGAAAACGTAAGATCCCAATTACAATACTTTCAAAAATCCACCAGACGAAAAGAAATCCAAGAGCGAAAGCAGATCTTTTTACCAGAATCCCTAAAAACATACAAAAACTAAAAAAACCGATGAGCTTTACCAAGTAAGCTAACATAAACTCTAAGTCAGAAAAGATAATTGAAAATTCAGTATAATCAGAAAAAATGAGTCCGAGTACCAAGGAAACAATAAATATGAATAAGGTAGAAATCACAGAAAATACCAAAACGGTATAAAACTTAGAGAGAATAAACTCCTTTTTGCTCATTCCGTCAATTAGGTTTTGCTTTAGTGTTCTATTGCTATATTCATTAGACATCATGGAGACAATAACTATTGCTAAGAATATCTTTAAATAGGAAGCAAAATAAGTATTGAAATGCCAAATATAGGGGAAGTTGAAAATCCCTTGATCTGCCAACTGAAAATCTAATCCTAAGATGTTAAACCTGATGGAAGCAAAAAGAGCAATAAGTGTAAATAAACCAAAATAGATAATCGATAGTACTTTGGTAGAACGGCTATATTTTAATTTGTGAAATTCTATATTGAGTAGTCGTAACATGTTATGCGTTTTGTTTGGTTAGTTCTAAAAATTGCTGTTCTAAGCTTTCTTTACGTTTTACTAAGTGAGATAGGATAATGCCTTTTTCAAAAAGCATTTTGTTCAGGTTTTCAGCTTCAATAGGTTTAGTAAGAATAGCTTTTACTAAATTTGTTTCAGGATCTAACTTTATATTTTCAAACCAAGTATGATTTTCTAAGGCTGAAATAAGTGCGTCATTGTTTTCGGCTTTCAGTTCTACATAACCATGACTTGCGTTCATTTCATCTACACGACCTGAATAAAGTTTTACACCTTTACGTATAATAATTACGTGAGAACATACTTTTTCAACTTCATCTAATAAATGGGAAGCCAATAAGATGGTCGTTCCCATCGCAGCAATTTTTCTGATGATTTCCCTAATTTGATGAATCCCTTGTGGATCTAAACCATTGGTAGGTTCATCTAAAATTAAAATTTCAGGATCATTAAGAAGGGCAGAGGCAATGGCCAAACGCTGTTTCATCCCTAAAGAAAATGTTCTGAATTTACTGTTTTTTCTATCTAAAAGCCCTACCAATGCTAATTTTTCTTCAATCTTGGCATTTTTTACATTCTTAATTTTACAAACCAAATTTAGGTTTTGCTTGGCAGTCATGTAGGGATAGAAATTAGGTCGCTCTATAATTGCTCCTACTTTTTTTAAGGCGTTGTGCGTAGATTCATTTCCGTCGAACCAGAAAAAATCACCACTGGTTTTATTCACCACATTTAGCACCATTCCCAAGGTAGTCGATTTACCACTTCCGTTGGGGCCTAAAATTCCGTATACATTTCCTTTTTCAATCTTAAAAGAAAGGTTATCTACCGCGGTTAACGGCCCAAACCTTTTCGTAAGATTGTTAAGTGTCAAGATTGTTTTCATCTAATTTATTTTCTTTTATCGGTCAGCTATTATTTTGATTTTGAATAGTGCAATTATTCAAAAATTATTTAGTTGGTTAATTTATATGTGTGACGACTAAGTTATGGTTTTGTTACAAGAAAGCTATAGGCAGACTTTCTAAATTTTATTACCTTGTGGCTATGGAAGAAAAATTGCTGTCGAAAAAAAAACCTATTTTCCCCATCACGGAAAAACTGAGTAAGTACCTATCAAAATATAATAGATATACAAAAATACCGGTCTTTTACGATGATTTGTTAAGATTTTCGGGATCTATTGTAGTTTATAATAAACATGATGAAGATACACTTTGGGTGCGCTGTTATTATCCTGATCATGAGCGTACGGAAATTGATAATAGCTTAAAAAGGGTTTATACTATTTTGCATTCTGATGGGAGTGATGAGGCATTTAAGTTTTTAAATGTAGATGCAATTGACTATTGTACGTTTGGAAACTCCAAACCTTTCCGAATAAAAATACGGAACGTTCTCAACGATAACTTTACTTATTTTTATGTAAAAAAAGCAGATGCTTCCCGAATTTATGGTTTGGAGTTAGAGCATATTCTTTCTCCGCATCGTATTAATTTTCTGCTTTATAAAGATACTTTAATCGAAGCGCATATCGCAGGAATTCCCGGTGATGTTTTTATTGAAGAACAATTAGATACTTGTAGTGAATACACTAAAAATCTAATAGCAAAACAGTTTGTCAAATTCAATGAGCGTTGTACGATTAGATTGTTAGGAGATATGCGCTCGTATAATTATGTAATTATCCCCACTCACGATTTTGATCATGTAGATTATCAGATTAGGGCAATAGATTTTGACCAGCAATGTTATGAAGGGAATCTAAAAGTGTACCGCCCACAATTTTTTAAAGAAAACTTCCCCATGGTGAAATTGGTAACTACACATTTGCAAGAATCTTCAATTGAACAATACCGAAAGGAGGAACGTTCGCAAATGGCCAAGCGGCTAATTACCAGTCAAAAAAGGTTTAAGCACTTATTGACTTGTATGACCTCAGATCATATTTCAACCAAAGAAAATTTAAAACGTCTAAAAACAGATTTAGTCGCTTATTCTAAAGATGTAAAGTTTAAAAGGGCGAGAACAATGGGGGGAGTGCTAAAAACTGCTTTAGAATTTGTAAAACGGAATTACGTTGATACCAATACAAAAGAGATTATGGAGTTTTAGTTTTGAGTTTTTGGTTAATTAGCTGAAATTAAAACTGAAATCCATAACAATAAAATATACTTCTTGATTCTAGCCTCATTTCTGAAATATTACTTAGAGCTGAGTCCTAAAATATCAAATAAAAAAGGATTTAAAAGCCTTCACTTCTAAATCCTTTTTTTGATAATTTTATTGCTAAACCTAGTTTATTTTTTCTCTTCTTTGTTAAAATAAACCAAGTAGTAATACATCTGGCGTTCCTCATCCCAACCTTTTTCAATAAACTTCTCAGCACTTTCCGGATTAATAAAATCCATTTTTATTTGTACGTTGGTATCGAGGTTAATCACACTTTTTATCTTTTTTCGTGCAGCAGATACAGCGGTGTTGGAAACCGGAAATTCTGTTAAATCTTCAATTTTATATTTTGGAGCTTTTTCGGTTTTATAATTTTGAAATTCAGGTATCAATGCGGGATTTTCCATTACTTCATTCAAGAAGCTGCTTTCTTCAAAATTGTCATTCTTCGCAAAATGATTTACTGCACGGTTCATAAACATTACTTCTTGTTGTTTATCTTCTGCAGGTAAAACCACATCTTTTGCAAAATTCTGACAGAATTTTAAATAACTTTTAGTGTTGAAGTTCTCATCGGCAAACACATCTACCCCTAAAAACTGCTCTAGCCAATATTTGGTATCATAGCGGTTAGAATCTACTGAAAGTACTTTAAAACCTTCTTCTTTGTTTTTATTAAAAATTAAAGTGCCCTTGTCTAATTTATTTAGATTCACACCTTGTTGAAGAATAGCCTCTAAATTCTCCGATTTTTCTTGAAATTGAAGAAAATCGTGTTTCAATTCAGATTTAAAAATTCCCATTGCGTCCATTCGTTCATTATCCAACATGACGTTATCAAAATAGACTACATACAATTCACCACTTTTAATATGAGGATGTTTTCCTTCGTTAAAAAGCAATTGCGCAATTTTTTTAGACTGTTCGTGAACTGTTGATGGATCTTGAAAAACAGAAGAAACCGCATTGTAAAGATCGTGAAATTCTAAATCTGTATCATGTACAAATTGATAGTAATTCTCTTCTTTCTCGCGAAACGATTTTAAAAAGTATTCCTTTAAAAGCGCCTGCATCTCATCATTCAAGGCATAGGGCTCTTGTGATAAAAACATTCCTTCGTTACGGCTTTTATTGCCAACACGATGAATGGAAAGCGATTCAATTTGTGTGTTATATAAATTAATCATAGTTTACTATTGTTTGGTTATTTCCTCCATTAAGGTTTAATCGAATTATTGTTTATCCGACTGTTGGAAATATTGTTGTTTTTCACTCCGAGACTGAAGTCAAGAAGTTTTTTTAAGAAAAAATTAAAAATTAATTCCAGTTAGGATCAAAATCATAATCATCTAGATTTTCAAAATCTACATCATCTTCTCCATATTCATCTTCCAATTCGTCCTCTTCAGCTTCAAAATTTTTCTCTGGCGGGCTATCTGGTAATTGTCCGTGAGCAAACATTAAATTGGGGTAATCACGACCATCTTCAGCTTTAGTAACATCGGCTAGTTCCACATAAAAAGTCCACATACTAAAGAAGTCATATACATAGATAAGTTGCGTGTTATCTTTGTCTACTACAGTATCTAAAGTAGTTTCGTTCATCATTCTTACGGGATTCATCCCTTCGCTCATATCAAAAAGAACAATTTCTTCACCTTGGTTCCATTCTGCATCACTTAAGTAAAATGATGCCATTTCGGTGCCATCAAATCCAAAAGCTTGAGTGATAGAGTTGTGAAGGTCTTCTAAAGTGGAGTCATCTTCAATTTCAATATCTCTAAAAACGTCATCTAAAGTGTCTAAAACAATTCGAAACTTATAAATCATACTACAATCAAAATTAAGGAATGCAAAGATACATTTTCAAAACTGTAATAGGCAAATAGATTTTGATGTAACTAAAACTATTTTTTAACTATTTGCTAAATCTATGCAGTACAAAAGTCATCGTGGCTAATAAGAAAAATGCACCTACCTGATGTGTTACACCCAGCCAAACTGGGACTTGATAAATAAGTGTAAAAATGCCTAATAAAAATTGTACAAAAACAATAATTAATAAGGTATTAATACCATTTTGTTGAGCTTTGGTAAGTACTAACTTTTTAGCTTTAAACCAAATAATAAGTATAGCAGCGACTACAAAATAAGCAAGGTAGCGGTGTACAAACTGAACGCCACTTTTACCGGAAATAAAGTTTTTTAATAAGGGTTTTTGTTCGATATAAACCGTTTCATGAATTAATTTTCCTTCTGCCATAAAAGGCCAATAATTATGTATAAAACCAGCATCTAAACCTGCTACAAAAGCACCCCAAGTGATTTGGAGAATTAAAACAATCATTCCAATCCATATCCACTTTTTCATTTTAGGAACCGCTGGTTTAAGATTGTTCTTGTAAATAATATCGAGCGCTACCCAAAAAGAATAAGCGAAAGTTATAAACGCCGTCATAAGGTGAGCGGCCAATCGATAATGGCTAACTGAAGGCCGATCTACCAAGCCACTTTTTACCATGTACCAACCCATAAAACCTTGAAACCCTCCTAACAATAATAGAATAATAGCTTTCTTGATGGTAGATTTGGTAAGTTGTTTGGTAAACAAAAAATATAAAAAAGGAATAATAAAAACCACCCCTATAAGTCGGCCAATTACCCGATGAATCCATTCCCAAAAATAAATATCTTTAAAGTCCTCTAAATTAAAATGATAATGAAGTTTTTGATATTCCGGATATTGTTTATAAAGTTCAAAAGCTTCAACCCATTCCTGCTGATTCATAGGTGGGATTACCCCATGAATTAATTTGTAATTGGATATAGAGAGCCCTGAATTTGTTAGACGAGTGATACCGCCAACTATTACCATAATAAAAATAAGGGTACAACCTGTTAACAGCCAGTAAACTACTTTTTTGTTGTCTTTCATTTAGGTATAGTGTTAATTCTAACTTCTTGCTTTTTGGTATTATAAATTTTATGTACTCAACTGTTCTTGTGAGTTTGTAAGTTTAATTGCTTTCCTTTTTTTAGCATAAATTGATAAGCTGCTTCGTATTCATTTGGAATTTCACCTTCTAAAATTGCTTCTTTAATTGCATTTTTAATAATTCCGATTTCCCGAGAAGGTTTGATGTTGAAAGTTTCCATGATTTCTTCTCCGGAAACTGGCGGTTGAAAATTTCGAACATGATCCCGCTCTTCAACTTCTTTTATTTTTTGCCTAACAATCTTAAAGTTGTTATGGTATTTTTTATAGCGTTTTGGATTTTTAGTGGTAATGTCTGCTTCACAAAGCGTCATTAAATCTTCTATATAATCACCTGCATCAAATATTAACCTTCTTACCGCAGAATCGGTAACATATTCTTCGGCAATAACAATAGGGCGCGAGCTCATAAATACCATTTTTTGAACGAACTTCATTTTTTCATTCAATGGCATTTTTAAACGTTTAAAAAGTTTAAAAACCATTTTGGCTCCTACAAATTCGTGGTTGTGAAAAGTCCAGCCAATTTTTTTATGAAACTTTTTGGTGGGAGCTTTACCAATATCGTGCAATAAAGCTGCCCATCTAAGCCAAAGATTATCGGTGTTTTCTGAAATATTATCGACCACTTCCAAGGTGTGCCAAAAATTATCTTTGTGCCGCTGACCTTCTTTTTCATCAATACCTTGAAGAGCTGTCAGTTCCGGTAAAATTAAAGGTAAAAGTTTAGTTTTTCTAAGCAAAGCAAAACCAATAGAAGGCTTTTCTGAAAGTAAAATTTTATTTAGTTCTTCTACGATTCTCTCTTTAGAAATGATTTTTATTCGTTTATGGTTTTCGGTAATTGCGTCGAGTGAAGACTCTTCAATTTTAAAACCTAATTGAGTAGCAAATCTAATGGCACGCATCATTCGTAACGGATCGTCAGAATAGGTGATTCCTGGTTCTAACGGGGTTTTAATAAGCTGTTGCTTAAGGTGCTCCAGTCCATTAAAAGGGTCTAAAAGTTGACCAAAATTTTCTTTATTGAGCTGAAGTGCTAAGGCATTGATCGTAAAATCCCGTCGGTTTTGGTCGTCTTCCAATGTGCCTTGTTCAACTTCTGGGTTACGAGAGTTTTCGTTATAAGATTCCTTTCGAGCACCTACAAATTCAACTTCTACATCGAAGGCGCGCAGCATGGCGGTACCATAAGTTTTAAAAACCTGAACTTTGGGTTGATGAGGTAATAATTTAGAGACTTCTTTAGCAAGGCTAATTCCGTTTCCAACCGCTACAATATCTATATCTTTTGCGTCACCGCGTTCTAAAAAATAATCTCTTACAAAACCGCCAATAGCATAAGTTTCTAGTCCTAAACTATCTGCTGCTTTAGTGATATATTCAAAGATTGGATGTGTTAAAGCTTTTTGGTGCGTTTTTTCTTGGGGCATTTTTATTTTCTAATAACTTGCACTTTTCCATCCAAACTTAATTTAATAATGGTGGAAGGTTGCGCATTTTTTTTAGACGGTTGCAAATTTACAACATAGTCTACTCCTTTTAAAATTTCAGGACTTATTTGCTTAAAAGATTTTGGAGTGGGTTCTCCACTTATATTAGCTGAAGTGGAAACAATGGGTTTTCTAAATTTTCGGATGAGTTGATTGCAGAATTTATCTTTACATACTCGAATGGCGAGAGAGTTATCTTCTGCAATTAAATTTTCGGCAACTCGAATGGGGTCATCATAAACAATGGTTGTAGGTTTAGCAGCATATTTTAGGATATCGTAAGCCACTTCCGGAATTTCTTCAACATATTGATTGAGCATTTTAAAATCGGAGACCATACAAATCAACGATTTGCTTTCAGCTCTTTGTTTTAAAGCAAAAACTTTTTCTACGGCCTCTGCATTGGTGGCATCACAGCCAATTCCCCAAACTGTATCGGTTGGGTAGAGGATGAGTCCGCCTCGTTTTAAAGTTGCTATGGTGTTATTGATTTCTTCTTTCATTATTTATTTAATAATACATTATAAATTTTCAAGTAATTTTCGGCAGCATTTTTCCAATTAAAGTATTGTGCTCTGTCTTTTAGTTTTTTAAGGTAGAATTCTTTTTGGGTATTAAAAGTTTTTATTCCGTTTTCAAAAACCTCTTTCATACCTTCAGCCTGAAATTCATCCCAATAAAAAACTAAATCTTGACCAATTTCAGGGAGTGAAGTTTTGTTAGAAGAAAAGATAGGCTTTTGAAAAAACATGGCTTCAATAATAGGTAAACCAAAGCCTTCCCGCAAGGATGGGAAAACGAAAGCTTTGCAGTTTTTGTAATAATATTGCTTTTCGGTATCGCTTATTTTGCCAACTAAATGAATGCGGTTTTCTAGTTTTTTTTGCTGAATGAGTGTCTTTAATTCTTCTCCATACGATGTTGAATTTTTACCAGCTAAAACTAGATCGTGATGAGGTAATATTTCAATTAATTCAACTAAACATTTTAAGTTTTTTCTTGGAGCAAATTCACCTATAAAAAATAAATAAGGATTTTTAGGAATTACTTTAGGTTGAAATTTTTCGGGAAGGTTTATTTCTTGAATAGGATTACCGTTATAAACTACATATTCTGGAACATCAGGAATTTCGAAATACTCGTGTGTGGAGCTTTTCGCAAATTCAGAAATATAAGTAATGCCTTTGCTTTTAAGAAGTTTTTCCTGAAACCGAATATGATGAGGATGATTTTTTTGTTCAGCAAAAACAGTATTATGCACCGTTAGTAAATAAGGAATGTCGTGATAGGGTTCAACTTTAGTATTTTGATTGAGTGCGTGCCATAAATCATATTTTTTTCTAATCCTTAAATTCTCGTAACGTCGAAAAGAAAAGTATTTTTTGTATTTAAAAGAATTACCAAATTGCTTTCTGTCTTGTAATAAGTTTGGAGAATGTATAGTAAGTTGTACCTCTTTTGGTAATTCTTTAAAAGCTTTGAGTAACTGAATATTGAACTGACCAAAACCAAAAAACGGATTTTTGAGGTTGTGAGATTCTAAAAAGACTTTTTTCATAACTACAATTTTCAGTCGGAAGTTTATTTATTCTTCTTTTTTCGAAGCCTTATGGCACGTTTAATGTCTTTGTAAATGCATTTAAATTGCGTGTCAAAATAATTACCTATACTTTGTAAAACCCATTTGTGCTGAGCTTCAAGACTTTCTATTATAGCTTCTCTTTTTTCAGCATTCATCTTAAAATTTTGTAATTCAGCAGCAGTAACATTGCCGTAGCCAGTAAATTCATTGACTTTATTTTCTTGATGAATAATGGACATCCATAATCTTTTATTATTGATACGTTCTACTAACGGGTCAAGTTTCCAATCGGCATGACCTTTTTGCCAAACCGATTTCGGGTTTTCATTTTTTTCAATTAAACTAATAAAAGGGTTCCAAAGCTGTCTTTTTTTACCCAATCTAAATTTTGGGTGAATTTGAAGCGTAAATCCATCGGCATAATCAAAAGCCCAATGGTCTTTTTCTACAAAACGTTTTTGTACATCAGCTATGTAATTGTAAGCAATACAATCATCGTTATCAATTCTACTGGTAATGATATATGCAGCGTTAACTTTGTTTAATTCTTCTTGGATGGCGGGAACAAAAGCCTGCATATTTTCCACAAATTGAGGCTGAAAGTTGGAGTAGCCCAGGGATAAGCCTAAAATTCTATCTTTAAAAACTTTAGGGGTGTCAACATCAAAATACACAAACCACGTAAAATTTTGATTGCTTTGGTGTTTTACGGAAGGAAAACAAAAGGTTTCGAACAGTTTAAAACGTCTTTCCAGCCATTCTTCCGTTAGTACCGGAATGTTATTTTTAGAAGTATCCCAACCTTCTTTTTTTAAATTGAATCGTGTAATAAGGTAATGTTGGAACATAAAATTATTTTTTTTCAGCTAAAATTTCTTGGTAATAATCTAAAGTTTGTTGGGCCATTTTTTCTTTAGTAAATTTTTCTTGAATTTTTAATCTTGCATTATCGCCTATTGATTTACGTAAATCATCATTTTTAAATAATAATTTTATGTAATCCAAGTAATCTTCAATAGAATTTGCTAAAAAACCATTTTTCTTATGATCAATAATTTCTTCAGTAGCCTCTATATTAGATGCGATTAAAGGTATTTTCAATGCCATAGCTTCTTCTATTGCTAAGCTGAAATTTTCATTTTTTGTAGCAAAGATACATATCGTTGCCTGCGAAATTATTTTTGGTAAATGATTATTGTTTTTAGGGCCATAATATTTTGTAGATTTTAAAGCTTTTTTAGAGAGTAAATCCTGGCATTCGTTTTCCCAATAGCTGTTACCTCTCCCAATAATGTGTAAACTAGCTTTCGGGAATTCTTCAATAGTTTGATTGAAAACTTGGCATAACTTATCTACTCCTTTAGCATTGGATAGCGTACCGAAATAAAAAATTGATTGAGGGATTTTTTTGATGTTTTCTATAGGACTAAACAATTTATGGTCTATTCCATTATGAATAACTTTATCGACATTAATTGAGTAAATTTTTTTTACGGCATTTGCAGAGAAATTAGAAACAGCAACAGTATAGGGAGTAGCTTCTAATGCTTTCTGCTCCATTGAGATTTTAAGTTCATCTTTTTCTTGATTTAGATAGTAATGCCAAAATCCCCTAGAACCATGGAATCTCAACACAAGAGGAGTTGAATTATCCCAAAAAGCAGTATATCCATTAAAAACAAAAGATTCAATAATATCAATATTGTTTAATTCTGCATATTTTTTTAATTTATTAGCAAGGTATTTTCTTTCTTTTTTTAAGAAATATAATTCAGCAGATTTTATGTTCATTCTTGAAGTAATAGATCTTACTCCTTCTGAAATAGGGAAGCTTTTAGAATATTTTTTAAAAAAGTGGAATTGAATTTTACCTTCTTTAAATGATTTATTTTTTTTTGAAAATCCAAACACGTGAATAGTATGTCCGTTGTCTGTAAACTCCTTAGCTAAAGTTTTTAAGAAAGACCCAACCCCACCAGCAGCAGGTAAATCAGGATGAGCATATTCGTTAGTAAAAAATAGAATATTCATTATTGGTTGGATTTTACAACTTCGTTTAACTCAGTAAACATTTTTTTAGCAATAACTTCTTTGGTGAAGTTATCGAGTAAATACTGATAACCTTTTTCTTTAAACTTTTCTTGTAGTTCTGGGTTGTTAAGAAGTAGGATTACTTTTTCTGCAAAATCTTCTGGATTGCCCACTTCTGCTAAAAGCCCAGTTTGGTTATTTATGACCACTTCAGGTATGCCGCCGGCGTTGGCTGCGACGATAGGTACTTTACAAGCATAAGATTCTAATAATACACCACCTGTAGGTTCGTTATTAGAGGTGAACATAAATAAATCGAAATCAGGTAAAATCTCTGGGATATCTTTTCTAAAGCCTGCAAAAATAATATGATCTTCTAATTGAAGTTCTTTAACCAAAGCTCTAATTTCTTCTTCTAAAGCTCCTTTACCCACTAAAATAAATTTTGCTTTTAGTTGGTGCTTGTTTACCAAAACCGAAACTGTTTTTACCCAAGTTTTATGGTCTTTAAATCCGGTAAATTCAGCTATATTACCAATGATGGGAAGTGAAGGGTCAATGTTAAACTCTTTACGTAATTTACCCGTAGATTGTTGATGTGGAAATTTATTAATATCGGTAACACTACCTACTACGCACAATTTGCTATGATCTTTTACAGCATATTTAAGTACATCTACTACAGGATGTGAAACACAGATTATTTTTTTAATTCCGCTATAATTGTATTTCCATTTTCTTAGAAAGTTAGTGTCAACTCGCCTTATTAATGTACGGCAAAGTACAAGAGGAGTTTTCATTCGGTAAATAAAAGAGGACATTACAGCAAGCGTTTGCGCTTTACTGCTATGAAGAAAAACAACATCTGCATTTTTCTCTTGGGCGATTTTTTTAAACTCTTTAGCAAATTTAAAATCATATTCAGAATTAAAATCAAAACCGATGACCTGCATGTTTTTAGCAGTGGCTCTTTTGAAAACTTCAGAGTTGTTTGGGCAAACAATCCATTGATCTTTTACATAACCAAAGGCCTCAAAAGCTTCATATAGATAAATAATTTTCTGTTCGTGTCCCCGCCAACCATCGGCAGCCGTAAATTGTATTAACCTCATGAATTGCTAGAATTGGATGCAAAATAACCAAAATTCTATTAATACCTACCGAAGTTGAAATTTTATAAGTTTAAAAATATACTTTTGCAGTATGGTTGAAGTTTATAGTGAAAAATACAATTACCTAAGCACATTTGTTAGACAGAAAATTGAAAGTTTTCAAGAAGAAGGTGAAAAATTAGGTAATGGAGATAGAAATGAAATTAAACTCTTTAAGTGTGAAGATGGTCTTATACTAAACATTAAATCATTTAAAGTTCCAAACTTGATTAATCAAGTTGCTTATAAACACTTAAGAAAAAGTAAAGCGAGAAGATCTTTTGAATATGCTCAAAAACTTCAAGAATTGGGAATAGGTACACCAGATCCTATTGCTTATTTTGAATTTCCAACCGCAACCTTATTTAAAAAAAGCTTTTATGTAAGTGAGCATTTAAAAGCCGATTACACTTTTCGTGATTTAACCCATAATTTTGATCTTCCTAACCATGAAGAAATTTTAAGGGCATTTACAAGGTTTACATTTCAGCTTCACGAAAATCAAGTTTTATTTTTAGACCACTCGCCGGGGAATACACTTATTAAAATTAATAATGGGAATTATCAATTTTATTTGGTCGATTTAAACCGAATGGATTTTAAACCCCTATCTTTTGAAGAGCGTATTAAGAATTTCGCAAAATTGACCGATCAAAAATCAATTGTGGAAGTTATGAGTGATGAATATGCCCAATGTTTAGGGAAAGATTATCAAAAGGTTTTTAATTTGATGTGGAGTGAAACTGTAAAATTCCAAGAAAAATTCCACAAAAAGCGTCGCTTGAAGAAAAAAATAAAGTTCTGGAAAAAATAAGCTTATTTTCTATTCTTTCTAATTAACCAGACTTTTACAAACCGCATAAAAACCGTATAGCTTTGTATATAGCTTATGGTCAAGCCTACCACTCCGTCTCTAAAACCACCCTGAATAATGTAATGCTTAAAGAAGCTCCACATAGGTTTGATAACAAAATGATATGGAGTAAGTTTTCCGACCTTTTTATCGTAATCACTAGCTTGCCACCAGCCATAACGATTCATTTTTTCTATGTGCTTATCTATGGTTATGTACGTATTGTGATAAAATTTATGAGTAAGTTTTCCTATTTTACCGTTGGCTATAATTTCTGCATGCACTCTTTTATCTTCGTACTTACAGAAATCCCTTTTAAAAAGCCGTATAACCTTATCGTTTTTCCAACCACTATGTTTTACAGGTTTCCCCATAAAATGATTTTTTCTACCAATCCAGTAAGCAACTGTGTTATCTGTAGGAGGATTTTTAAGGATATTTAAAATCTCTTCTTTAAGCTCAGGAGTTACTCTTTCATCAGCATCGACTAAAAGTATCCATTGATATTTAGCTTGGGGGATTGCCCAATTTTTCTGAGAAGAAGAGTAGTTGTATTCTCTTCTAATCACTTTGTCGGCTAGATTTACAGCTTTCTCATAGGTTCCGTCAGAACTCAGACTATCTACCACCAGTATTTCATCAGCAAAATTAACCGAAGAAATTACCTCTTCAATGTTATGAATTTCGTTGCCCGCGGGTATTAAAGCTGTAAGTTTTTCCAAGAGTTTTTCTTTCTAATTGTTTAGTTAACTTAAAAAAAATTAAAAGTATATATTGCCTAGATGCTCGTTATCTTAAAAAGTTGCAGCTAAATTCTAAGTTTTTTTTCAATTCTGAAAAGGAAATTATTAAAAATAATTACTTTTGATTTTAAAAATTAATATTTTTCTAAATCTTTCAATGGACTCATCACCTAAAATAACCTTAATTATAGCTACTTACAACGCTGTAGACTGGTTGGAAAAAGTACTTTACGGCTATAGTGTGCAAAATTATAAAGATTTTGAAATTATTATAGCTGATGATGGCTCTACGGAGGAAACTAAAAAATTAATTGATAAATTTAAAGAAAACTATCCTGTAAATATTATTCATCTTTGGCATGAAGATGAAGGTTATCGTCGCCAAACCATATTAAATAAAGCTATTGTAGAAGCTAATCACGAATATATTGTTTTTACAGATGGTGATTGTATTCCTAAAAACGATTTTCTAGAGCGGCATGCGATGTACGCAGAAAAAGGAAAATTTTTATCTGGCGGTTATTGTAAGCTTGATATGCAGCTAAGCAACCTTATAAAAAAAGAAGATATTATCTCAGGAAATTGCTTTGATGTAGCGTGGCTTAAAAAGAATGGAGATTTAGGTTCTTCTCAACAACGAAAGTTGGCAAGCGGAGAGTTGATTTCTAAGTTATTAGATACATTTACCCCTTCAAATGCTTCTTTTAATAACTGTAATTCATCGGCTTGGAAAGAAGATTTAATAGCTATCAATGGCTATGATGAACGCATGCGTTATGGAGGTCCTGACCGAGAGCTAGGTGAACGTTTAGAAAATTATGGTGTCAATGGGAAGCAAATAAGACATCGTGCCTTGTGCCTACACCTAGATCATGCTAGAGGTTATAAAACAAAAGAATCGCTAGATGCTAATTTGGCTATTAGAAAAGAAACAAAAACCAAGAAAATTATAAAAACTCCTTTTGGGATCGAAAAATTATAAAACCTCTTTTAGATAATTGATTAGTTTTTCTTTAAAATATTCTGGCTTTAATGCTTTGTAATAAGTAGTGGCTTCTTTTCTAATTTCTTTTAAGCTGAGTTTCACGTAAGTTTCCGGCTCATAATCTTCCAGATGAACACTTACATTTTTATGATCTTCATAAAGCGCCCAGGCTGCTCGTTTTGTGAATGGAGCAAAAATTGAAAAAGTAGGAACTTCTAAAGCTTTAGCCATATTTACCGCACCGCCTTCGTTTCCAATAAAAGCTTTGCATAAAAAAGTTAATGCCATAAATTCCCGTAAGCTTTTTCCATAAATAGAAAGATGTATTCTTTGTTGTGTTTTTGGTTCACAAAGCTTTACTAATTTTTCTACTGTTTCCAATTGCTTTGGAATATAATTAACTAACAATTCAGCCTCGGTTGTTTCAACAATTGTGTCTAAAACTTTAGCTAAATAGAGGAGTGGATAACTTTTTTCTTCTGAGGAACCCAAAACTCCAAGCATCAAAAGGGATTTATTTACTAAATTTTCTTGCTGAAGTATTTTTTTTGCTGAAGAAATTTCTTCTTCGGTTAAATAAATCTTTGGTTTTAATTCTTTTGCATAAGAGGTGTCTAACGATTGTAAAAGATGCATTCGGTTTTCAATCGCAAGTCCTGCCTTGGTTTCAGGTTTAGGTTTATAGACGTAAAGCTCGTCATACGTCAATTGGCTATACCATTTTTTATAACCAATTTTTAGTGGGGCTTTAGAGAATTTTCCAATTAAGACACTGATGGGTTTAGAATAAACATCGATCACCACTTGGTAATCCTCTTTTTTAATTTGCTGAAGGAATTGAAAAAGTTTTACAGGCGATTTCTCTATCTCTTTGGTCATAACCACTACTTTATCGATAAATGGATTGTTTTCAATTACCGGAATCGTATGCTGATTCACTAAGAAATGAACTTTTGCCGAAGGATTTTTCTGCTTGATTGCTTCACATAAAATAGAAGAGGTAAGCACATCACCAATCATTTTTTGCTGAATAATTAAGTATTTAGCAGTATTTAAAGGAAGTTGAGGTTTATTCATGAGCAAAAATGATAAAAATAAAAAACCTTCTCATTTGCGAGAAGGTTTTTGGGGTAATATTATAAAGTTTATACCGCTACATTATATTCCCTGAGCGCATCATTTAGAGAAGTCTTTTTGTTGGTACTTTCTTTTCTTTTTCCAATAATTAAAGCACAAGGTACGTTAAATTCTCCTGCGGGGAATTTTTTGGTATAACTACCGGGAATTACCACAGAACGAGCAGGAACAATCCCTTTCATTTCAAGGGGTTCTTCACCGGTTACATCGATAATTTTGGTAGAAGCAGTCAATACAACATTAGCTCCTAAAACCGCTTCTTTTTCAACTCTTACACCTTCCACCACAATACTTCTAGAACCTAAAAAGGCATTATCTTCAATAATCACGGGTGCTGCTTGCAAAGGCTCTAAAACTCCGCCAATTCCAACACCACCAGAAAGGTGTACATTTTTGCCAATTTGCGCACAACTTCCTACGGTGGCCCAAGTATCGACCATTGTTCCTTCATCTACATAAGCGCCAATATTTACATAACTTGGCATCATAATCACACCACTGGAAATATAAGCTCCGTGTCTGGCCACAGCATTGGGTACCACGCGGATTCCCTTTTCTTTATAACCCGTTTTTAAAGGCATTTTATCATGGTATTCAAAAATACCAGCCTCTAAAGTTTCCATTTTTTGAATAGGGAAATACAAAACAACTCCCTTTTTTACCCATTCGTTTACTTGCCATCCTTCAGCAGTAGGTTCAGCACAACGTAACTCACCAGCGTCAATTAAGTTAATTACTTCACGAATAGCTTTTTGGGTTTTATCTTCTTTTAAAAGTTCTCGGTTATTCCAAGCTTCTAAAATTGTATTTTTTAAATCTGTCATTTAGTTAAATTTTGTTCAAATATAAGGCTTCTCATCAAATATTATAACAATAGGAATAGATGTGTTACCTTTGCAAAAAAATTGAATATGGCTAGAATTTTGGCCTTAGATTTTGGAACCAAGCGAACTGGCGTTGCCGTAACCGATGAGTTAAAAATGATAGCTTCCGGTTTAACTACGGTAGAGACCCCTAATTTGCTTTCCTTTTTAGAAGATTATTTTTCTAAAGAAAAAGTAGAATTAGTTTTAATGGGAGAACCAAAACAAAAGGATGGAGCTGCTTCCCAAAGTGAAGAATTCATCCAGGAGTTTTTAAAAAAGTTTGCTAAAAAGTTTCCGCAGATGAAAGTAGAACGAGTAGATGAACGATTTACTTCAAAAATGGCAGTACAAACCATGATTGATAGCGGACTCAAAAAAAAACAACGTCGCAATAAAGCTTTGGTAGACGAAATTAGTGCCACCATAATTTTACAGTCCTATTTGTATTGATGATAAAATTTTACGTATTATCACATTTTAAAATTAAAAATTAGCAGATTAACATGATATTACCAGTTGTCGCTTACGGAGATCCTGTTTTAAAGAAAAAAGCAAAAGACATATCTCAAGATTATCCAAAACTTAATGAGCTAGTCGAAAACATGTTTGAGACTATGTATAATGCTTCTGGCGTTGGTTTGGCAGCTCCTCAAATAGGGCTTCCTATACGCTTATTTGTCATTGATACAACTCCATTTTTAGACGATGAAGATCTTTCAGCAGAAGATGAAGAACAATTAAAAGACCTTAAAAAAGCTTTTATCAATGCAAAAATTCTAGAAGAAAAAGGGGACGAATGGGCATTTAACGAAGGCTGTTTAAGTATACCCGATGTTCGTGAAGATGTGTTTAGAAAACAAGAAATCACTATTGAATATTACGATCAAGATTTTAATAAACATACAGAGACCTATGATGGTTTAGCGGCAAGAGTCATTCAACACGAATACGATCATATTGAAGGAATTCTTTTTACCGATAAATTATCGGCACTAAAGAAGCGTCTCATTAAAAGTAAATTACAAAAAATAAGTAAAGGCGATATTCGAATAGATTACAGAATGCGCTTTCCTAATGCAAAAAAAGCACGCTAATCTTTTTGTTATTATAGCGAGAGATTAGATATTTGCGACCCTTAAAAAATTAAAACATGAATTTAGAGAAAGTATTAGCTATTTCAGGAAAACCGGGATTGTATGAATTAAAAGCCCAAACCCGTGGAGGTTTCGTGGCAGAATCGTTGGCAGATGGTAAAAAAATATCGGTAAATGTGCGTCACAATGTGAGCATGCTTAGTGAAATCGCAATGTATACTTATACAGAAGAAGTACCTTTACGAGAGGTTTTTCAGAAAATTGCAGAAAAGGAAGATGGTAAAGAAGCCATAAGCCACAAAGAATCTAAAGCAAAATTAGAAGGATATTTTAAAGAGATATTACCGGAATACGATGAAGATCGCGTATATGCTAGTGACATCAAAAAAGTATTCCAATGGTATAATATTTTGGTAAATGCTGGAGTTACAGATTTCTCTGAGCAGGAAGCAGAAGAAAAAGAAGAAACCGCTTCAGAAGAAGAATAAAAAGTTTTTTCATCAAAATTTAAAAGCCTTGTAGTGATGCTACAAGGCTTTTTTTATTGGTAAGCCCAGAAGTACTTGACTATTGGTTATACTTACTTGTAGAAAGAAAAGTCTTTCTTACTGGTCACCTTAAGGTGGATTGGAAGGGTTTTGGGCAAGTAAAAAACGATACTGATCCCTTTTGCAAAATCTCTACTTGATATAAATAACTCCATGTTAAACTCGTTTAACTCCGTTGAGTGTTCGAGTTCAGTATCTCATCCTTACTATTTGTACTTCAATATTGTATAAAATTTCGGGTTAAGCCTTTCTTGCCGATTGGAAGGGCAGGAATCACAGAAGAGATTTACTTTTAATTTAAAAAACTAAAATCTCACTATTCATCTCTCACATCTTCCTGAGAAATTGTATTTTTAAACTCCCAAAACGAGACCTATGAATTCTAGAAAAGACCAATTGCAAGCGTTTGATCGATTACTGACTATTATGGATGAACTTCGTGAAAAATGTCCGTGGGACCGTAAACAAACCATGGAAACATTAAGGCATTTAACTATCGAAGAAACTTACGAGTTGGGTGATGCTATTTTAGATAAGGATTTGGAGGAAGTTAAAAAAGAACTTGGTGATGTTTTATTGCATATTGTTTTCTATTCTAAAATAGGAAGTGAGAAAAAAAGCTTTGATATCGCCGATGTCGCCAATGGTATTTGCGAAAAACTTATTTCCCGTCATCCGCATATTTACGGAGATGTGGAGGTTGACAATGAAGAGGACGTCAAGAAAAACTGGGAAAATTTAAAACTTAAAGAAGGTAAAAAAAGTGTTTTGGAAGGCGTACCGCATTCCTTACCAGCTTTGGTGAAGGCAAGTAGAATTCAGGATAAAGTTGCAGGCGTAGGCTTTGATTGGGAAGAACCCCAACAGGTTTTTGAAAAAGTAAAAGAAGAACTCAACGAGCTTCAAGAAGAAGTAAATACCCAGAATCAAGACCTGATCGAAGCTGAATTTGGTGATGTACTGTTCTCGATGATTAATTACGCCAGATTTTTAAAGGTAAATCCTGAAAATGCATTGGAACGGACCAATAAAAAATTCATCAAGCGCTTTCAATATTTAGAAGAAAAAGCTAAAGAAAATAATAAATCACTTAAAGAAATGACGTTAGAAGAGATGGATGTTTTTTGGGAAGAAGCGAAGAAAATTTAAGCAGAAGTTGAAACTGAACTAGAAGTCGAAATTAAAAAAATAAATAGGTGATTGTTTTCGTTATTCCGGGTTTGATCAAGAATCAAATCACCGGCATACAAGTTGATAACTTTTCAAAATTTTATTTTTGAAAGCTTTGTATTCAATTCAAAAAATAAAGTTTTCCTAATTCCTAATTCCTAATTCCTAATTCCTAATTCCTAATTCCT
>CETS01048250.1_pt1 | contig 131352 bp, 119 predicted proteins | sample 356391 | NCBI WGS metagenome assembly CETS01 (sample SAMEA2622673, study PRJEB7988) | marine metagenome | isolation source: saline water (ENVO:00002010), including
AAATCTGTAGTAAAAGACTCTACTGCAGTCCATTCACTCATATTATCTGTATCACAGATTGCTCTAACATACACATCATAAGTAGTTTCAGCATCTAAGCCTATTAAAGTTACACCTAAAACACCATCGTTATCCATCATGGATTCTCCTTCGGTTAAAGGATCAAACCCTGTTTCACCGTAAAGCACTTCCCATTCGTTTACACCTGCATTGTCCATCCAAGTTACCTCTGCTGTAGAATTGGTAACATTGTCTATATCTACTTCTGTTGGAGCTTCACAAGGCTCTTGTAAGGTTGTGAACATTTCTACTACAGTCCATTCGCTCATATTATCGGTATCACAAATGGCTCGTACATATACATCATAGGTGGTTTCTGGAGTTAAATCACTAAGCACAACACCTAAAACACCATCGTTATCCATCATGGATTCTCCTTCTGATGTTGGATCAAAACCAGTTTCACCATACAATACTTCCCATTCAGTTACTCCTGCATTGTCCATCCAAGTTACCTCTGCTGTAGAATCGGTAACATTGTCTATATCTACTTCTGTTGGAGCTTCACAAGGCTCTTGTAAGGTAGTGAACATTTCTACTACAGTCCATTCGCTTGTAGTGGTTTCATTACAAATTGCCCTTACGTAAACATCATAGGTAGTTTCCGGAGTTAAATCACTAAGAATTACTCCTAATTCTTCATTATTGTCAATCACAGATTCTCCTTCTGATGCTGGATCAAAACCAGTTTCACCATACAATACTTCCCACTCAGTCACTCCTGCATTGTCCATCCAAGTTACCTCTGCTGTAGAATCGGTAACATTGTCTATATCTACTTCTGTTGGAGCTTCACATGGTTCAATAACATTAATAGTAAAATCTGCAGTATTTCCATAGGAACCATTATAACATGGGTTAGGAGTAGATTGTCCTGAATCGGCAACCGCTAATCTCAATCTATGGTTTCCAATCATTGTATCTTCAGGAAGAATAAATGAAGCATCAAAGACCTCATTTGAATTACCTTCCGTTTCTCCAGATACTACTAATTCTGATTCTTCAAACTCTAAATTATCATTAAAATCTACCCATACATTATAGTTATAGTCATAACCAAAACCTGTATTTAAATCAACTTCAAAACTAACCATCATACCTTGGGTAACTTCAACCGGAGTATCTGTAAAATCTTCATAGGTGATATCTCCTCCACTAGCAAAAACTGTCGATTGTAATTCTAAAGTAGTAAAACCTGTTCCATCATTAGAGGAAGGCATAGATTCACAGTAATCGGTAGTAAAAGCTACAGGGCCTTCAAGCGAACTCGTATCAAGTACACTACAAATGGCAACTACATAAAACTCATAATCTGTTTCAGGTGTCAATGATGTCAAGGTTTCTTCTGGAGTACCAGTAACATATACGGTTTCTCCATCGGTTTCAGGATCAAATCCTGCTTCCCCATAAATAACAAACCATTCATCTTCTAAATCACCTGCTTCCCAACTCACATCAGCAGAAGTAAAAGTTAATGATTCAACCATTAAATTTATTGGTTTCGGACAAGTAGGTGGTGTCATAAATGATTCTGGACCAACCCATTGACTTTCATCATCAACTCCACAAACAGCTTTGATATAGACATCATACTCCATTTCTGGAGTTAAATCTGAGATTGTTTCTCCTAATTCATCGTTATCTACTATTGTATTCCCTTCCGTTTCTGGGTCAAAACCTACTGCTCCATATATTATTTCCCATTCGGTTTCATCTCCATTAGAAGTCCAGCTAACATCTGCTGTAGTAGTAGTTATATTTTCTATTACCAATTCACTTGGATTAAAGCAACTAACTTCTACAACATTTACTGTATAATCTTCAGCTTGACCAAATCCGGAAGTATTACAAGCATCTGCAACCGAAGTATAATATCTCTTTGTAACCCTCATTCTTGTTTCACCCACTAAAGCATCTTCAGGAACTGTTATTACTGCACTTGCCTGTTGACCATCTTCACCTGTTGAGTTATAAATACTACCTATTTCAAAACGCTCGTCTTCATTATTGAACTCTCCATCTTGATTCCAGTCAAAAAATACTGTAAATAGGTTTGTATAAGGTCCATTTGTATTTCCTTCTGCAGTAATAGTATAGCTATAAGTTTGTCCTAAATCTGTAGTCATATCAAGGAAGTATTCCTGTGCATCTTCATCTGTTGAAGCTGAAGTTACATTTTCAATATCTCCAAAATCTACCAAAGTTATAGGCTCAACCCCACTCGGGAAATTTGTTACACAATAAGGTGTAGAAAATGAAACTGGTCCTGTCCAAATACTTGAAGAACCTTCCCCACAAATAGACTTCACATAAACTTCGTAAGTAGTATCCATATCTAAATCAGATAGTGTAACTCCTAGTACTCCATCATCATCGCTAACAGTAGTACCTTCTGTCTCAGGGTCAAATCCAACTTCTCCATATAGTACTTCCCATTGAGTTTCAGTGTTTCCTTCAGTCCAAGTAATATCTGCCGAATCTGAAGTTATATTTTCAGCCAATACATCTGTTGGTTCTGCACAATCTGGAGCAAATTGAATACTAGCTCCAAATACATTAATAACTCCACTACCAGACTCTTTATATAAATCTACACTTGAAATGACTTTATCATAATTAGAAGGATCTATATTCACTTCCAATTGATAAATTCTAGGGTTTGAAGAATTGCTTGCTGCACTACCATTGGTAACATTAACTCTACCTAATCCTGAAATGATAGTCATATTTGCAGGACCACCATACCAATCTGGTACATCAATACCAGAAAAATCTTGTGTTGAATTATCCTCAAATGTTATCGTTCCTGCAAGCACAGAAGATCCGCTACCAGAAGTAGCCATTATATATAAATTACTAGCAGTTTGACTATTATCAAATGTTAAAGTACCACCATTGCTTTCTCCGGCAGTATCCATTCGTAAAGCATTATTACTACTATAATCTGCCATTTGAAAATTTAATCCATCAATTGGCCCTTCAGATAAATTACCATCTAATGGCAACCCAAACCCAGCAGGATCCTCTGATGGAGAGGATTGATAGTCTACAGAAAGATAGGCATAGCTATCATTATCTACTAGATTAGTAGTTGTAGTTGAAGCCTCTCCTACCCCATTAGCAATAACATCTTCATTAAAACCACCTGTTACTTCCAATGCGTTATAATCACCAAACGTATATGGTCCAACCCAAGTGCTTTCATCATCTACGCCGCAAACAGCTTTTACATAAACATCATACTGCATTTGTGGAGTTAAATCTGTAAGCTCAACCCCTAATGTACCATCGTTATCGTTAACCGTCATCCCTTCTGTCTCAGGATCGAAACCGGTTTCTCCATAAAGAAGTTCCCATTCTGTTTCATCTAAACCTGCCATCCAATATACTTCTGCTGAAGTTGGAGTAACATTTGAAGTATAGATTTCCATTGGATCTGGACAAGAAACAAGAGTCGTGAAATTAAATGGTCCAACATAAGCACTCTCGTCACTTACAGAGCAAATAGATTTAATATACAATTCATACTCTGTGTCTGAAGATAGATCAGTTAAACTTTCTCCTAAAACACCATCATCATCTATAACAGAAGTCCCTTCTGTCTCAGGATCGAAACCGGTTTCTCCATAAAGAAGTTCCCATTCTGTTTCATCTGAACCTGCCGTCCAATCTACTTCTGCTGAAGTTGATGTTACGTCTGAAAAAACAATATCAGTGGGTGCTGGACAGGTTTGAGCTATTCCTCCAAAAATTATATTTGGTACAAAGTTAGAAGCAAAAAAGTTATACCCTGAGGTAGGAGGTGAATTTGGATCTGGATTAGTACTATCACTATAAAAACCTATACTTCTCTGACTACCGGTATCAAAATTATGAAAATCATCAGTTCCATTATCATATTGATCATCATTTTCATCTACTGCCACCATTAGGTTACCTTCTCCTGTGTATTCGAAAGGTGTATCGAAAGTAATTGTAACCCACCCAGGGGTGCCAGCAGTAACAGTTATACCACCATTATAAACCTGAGTTAGATTTGCAACATCTTCCCAATCTTGACTTGAAGAAAAACTACTTTTTGTGGTTTCACCCAAATAAATTGTTAGATCTTGATTATCTTCTAATGCAGAAGTACCACTATAATACCATTGCAAACTCGTGATATTTCCAGAAGCATTTATTTCTGAACTTAAATAAATACTTTGGGTATAAGAGTACCAATAATAAGGCTCAAATGGAGTATGCTGGCTTTCATTTGTTCCATCCCCTATCTGCACTTGATCTTCTACCGCTGCTGCATTCACAGTAATAGTACCTACCATAGAAGGATGCACCTCACAATGGTAATCGTTCACACCTTCTTCTGTAAAGGTATATTGATAGGTGGACCCGGCACCTAGCGTACCGCTATCAAAAGTCTCATTACTTCCTGTATCAGAAGTCACTGAATGTGGAGCTGTATCTGTAAATGTCCAAATAACAGTATCTCCTGCGTCTATTGTTAAGCTCGCGTCTGCAGAACTAATCCCCATAGACCAATCAAGATTATGGGTAGTTTGCGCATTAATCTGCCATAGACAAGACGAGATTAAAAAAGCAATTAAATAATACGTAGTTTTTCTCATAAAATAACATTTTGTTTTTAATATCATTAAATATATAAATATTTTACATTTACGTTAAGTAATTTCTATCAATTCTGATAAATTTTAGACAAAATGCAAAAAAAATCGCCAATTGGCGATTTTTAATATTCTTATGAGTTACTATTATTTATTTTTCACTCTTCCATAAATCTCTCCATAACTTTAGCACTCACTCCCATATTGGAGAATCCACCATCGTGAAAAAGGTTCTGCAAAGTCACTTTTTTAGTCAAATCTGAAAATAAAGTAAGTGTGTAATCTGCACAGTCATCTGCAGAAGCATTTCCTAATGGAGACATTTCATCTGCATATTTTATAAAGCCATCAAAACCTTTTACTCCTTGTCCCGCAGTTGTTGGGGTCGGAGATTGAGAAATTGTATTTACACGTACTTTTTTATCGGTACCAAAGAAATAACCAAAACTTCTAGCGATTGATTCTAAGTAAGCTTTATTATCTGCCATATCATTATAATCCGGGAACACACGCTGCGCTGCCATATAAGTTAATGCAACAATACTTCCCCATTCATTCATCGCATCTTTTTCATAAAGGACTTTCATTGTTTTGTGAAATGAAACTGCAGAAACATCCCAACCTTTCGCTGTCCAATCATAATTTTGGTCAGTATAATGTTTTCCTTTTCTTACATTCACAGACATACCAATAGAATGAAGTACAAAATCTAATTTTCCACCTAAAACTTCTTGAGCTTTTTCAACTAAGTTTTCAAGATCTTCTACTTTTGTAGCATCGGCAGGGATAATCTCAGACCCGGTTTTTTCTGCTAATTCTTTAATAGCTCCCATACGCATAGCTACCGGTGCATTAGTCAATACAAAAGTACCTCCTTGCTCATGTACTTTTTCAGCAGTTTTCCAAGCAATTGAATTTTCATCTAAAGCTCCGAAAATTATTCCTCTCTTTCCTTTTAATAAATTATATGACATGGATTGATTTTTATTTTTTATTTGCGTGTAAATATAATAAAACTTGAACTAGTTCAGCAATTCTTTTGCGTGGGCAATAGCGGAAGCCGACTTATCTTTTCCGCCGAGCATCTCAGCTAACTCCTCTACCCTTGTATCTCCTTTGAGTTCAACGATATTAGTTTTCGTGGTATTTCCTTCCGTTTCTTTGTAAACTTTAAAATGATGATTTCCTTTCGCTGCAATCTGAGGTAAATGGGTAATCGACAATACTTGCATTTCTTTTCCCATATGACTCATAATCACTGCCATTTTCTGGGCAATATCTCCTGAAACCCCGGTATCTATTTCATCAAAAATAATCGTAGGCAATTTACTGTATTTAGCCAAAATGCTTTTTATAGCCAAGGTTATTCTAGAAAGCTCTCCACCGGAAGCCGCTTTTCTCATTTCATTAAAATTACCTCCTTTATTGGCGGCCAACAACCATTGCATTTGGTCTGCCCCATTGTTCGAAAAATCTTCCGTATGCTTCAAATCTACTTTGAGCTGCGCATCGGGCATTCCTACTTGGGTTAATATTTCTTGAACCGATTTAATAAAATGAGGTATAACCTTTTTTCGGTTATTATAAATAGATTTTGCTAATTGCTGGGTTTGCTTTTTAGCCGCTTCTATTTTTTTAGTTAAAGCTGAAATCTCTTCTTCTGCATTTTCTGAAGTAGCTACTTTTTCTTCTAATTCTTGCTGAAGTTGCATTAACTCTTGTTCTGAATCTAAATGGTGCTTTTTCTGAAGGTTATATAATTGTTGAAGTTTATCGTTTACAAAATCTAAGGTTTCGGGATCGGCTTCTACTTTATTTTCCAAGCGTTCAATTTCTACGGCCATATCCTCCACTTCAATCAACACGCTTTCAATACGTTCAGATAGGGATTGATACTGCTCTCCATAATTACGCAAGGCATTTAATCTATTCTTTACTTCCTGTAAATTGAAAATTCCGCCAATTTCTTCTTGCTGTAATTGATGGGCAGCTGCAGAAAGGTTTTCTTTTAATTCTTCAACATTATTCAACTCCTGATATTGCGTTTCCAGTTCTTCTTGGATTCCTTCTTTCAGTTCTGCTTCTCGCAGTTCATTCAACAGGAATAAGTTATAATCGTAAGCCGCAGCAGCCTCCCGCTGTTCTTCTTTGAGTTTTGCTAATTGCTGAAGTAAACGCTGATAGTTTTTATAAGATTTTCGGTATTGCTGAAGTAAATCTTTATGATTTGCCAAAGCATCAATCACCTGAAATTGATAATTCACATCCCCTACAAATAGAGTTTCATGCTGACTGTGAATATCTACCAATTGATTTCCCAACAAGGATAATTTTTGAAGGGTAGCCGGTGTATCGTTGATGAAGGCACGTGATTTACCACTCGGTAAAATCTCTCTTCTAATAATGGTTTGAGGTTCGTAATCTAAATCGTTATTCTCAAAAAGCGATTGTAAATGGTAATTTTCAATCTGAAAAACACCTTCAACCACGCATTTTTTTTCTGGGCTTCTAATAGCACTTAAATCGGCACGCTTCCCTAAAAGCAAGGATAAAGCACCTAATAAAATAGATTTTCCAGCTCCGGTTTCCCCGGTAATAATGGTAAATTGATCTTGAAGCTGAAGATTTACATCTTCAATTAAAGCAAAATTCTTTATAGAAAGTGATGTAAGCAATTCCTTAGTTATTTTTTATGTAAATATACAAGGGAATTTTTGCTTTACATTAAGCAAAAAGGAAATTAATTTTTAATGGTATTCCATTTTTTATTATAAAGCGGAGCAATTCTTTTAAGATCATTCAACACTTCGGTTAAATCTACTTTTGGACCACCACTAAAAATTCGGGTAATTTCATTGTTTTTAGCGTCAAAAAAGCTTCGCATTAAAATGGAATTAGGTCTTGAGTTATTTACCTCCCGAAGCATTTGAATTGCTTCTACAATTTTTTGTTTACCAGCTTTAACGTCTTCATACATTACATCTAAACCTTCCCGATGGTAGATGTATAAAGCTTCCCGATATTTTGAAAAATTATTAGATAAAAAATCTGCATTTAACCGAAAACGCGATTGGTTTCCATCATTAGGTTGCCAACCTTCCGACCTACCTTGCGCTGTATTTACAATTAACTTGGCTTCTTGATGGTAATTTTCGCCGCCCATTGGAGCAAAGGTATCACCATCGATTCCTAAAATAGTATAAAGGTAAAAGCTGATTGTAGAAACTAGATTGGAAGAATAGGTATTGGGATTATAATCCAAAGGTTGAAACTCTGTATAACGAAAGTTAAACTGATTGTCTTTAAAGTTGAAAATTGGCGTTGATGTTGTTGAACCATAAACCGGACGTGAAGCTTGTACCTGAATGGTTGCGGTAAAACTATCTGAAGAATATTGCGATACGTTAATAAAGAAGTTACAATCTATTTTCTCGTAACTCTCCAAATCTTTATCGGTCCAGTTATTTTGATTAATAAGATCTTGAACCGCACCTTCTAAAGTTTTAAAAACAGAAAGTTTAGTCCTTCCGGTCTGTTCTGCATTAACCGTAACGGTAGCATTAAATTCTTGTGCAAAAGTTGCGATGGAAATAAAAAGTAATAAAAAACTAAATTTAATCTTCATAATGGTAAATTACTTCATTTAAAATATCTTTTGCAACTTCTTGCTTTGTTTTTAAACCAAACTCTTTTATTTGGTCAGGATAAATAATTCTTATTTTATTGGTCGACTCTTTAAATCCTGCTCCTTTATCGTTTAAAGAATTCAGTACGATAAAGTCTAAATTTTTACGTTTCAGCTTTCCTTTAGCGTTCTCTACTTCATTTTCGGTTTCTAACGCAAAACCTATTAGAAATTGATCCTTTTTGGCTTCCCCTAAGGAAAGTAAAATGTCTTTTGTTTTTTCTAATTCAATAGAAATTTCAGCAGTATCTTTTTTAATTTTCTGACTGGCTACTTGCCGGGGTCGATAATCTGAAACTGCAGCTGCAGCAATAGCCACATCTACTTCAGCATAAAATGCATGAACTTCTTCATACATTTCTTGCGCACTGGTTACCCGAATAAGTTTTACGTTTTGATGCTTCACTTGTAACGCAGTAGGACCGCTTACTAAAATCACTTCTGCTCCTAAACCAGCAGCTGCTTCAGCAAGTGCATAGCCCATTTTTCCACTAGAATGATTACCAATATAACGTACGGGATCGATCGCTTCGTATGTAGGACCGGCAGTGATTAGTATTTTTTTACGGTAAAGTGGCAACTGAGATTTTAAATCGTTCTCAATAAATTGAATGATTTCGTCAGGTTCTGCCATTCTTCCTTCTCCGCTTAAGCCACTAGCCAATTCACCTGAACCTACCGGAATCATTTTATTTTGAAAACTTTCTAATTGTTGAATGCTCTTTTTGGTAGATGGGTGTTTATACATATCCAAATCCATCGCAGGAGCAAAATAAACCGGACATTTAGCAGAAAGGTAAGTTGCTAAAAGAATATTATCACTATGGCCATTTGCCATTTTAGATAGACTATTGGCAGTTGCCGGGGCAATTAACATGAAATCTGCCCACAAACCTAAGTCTACGTGATTATTCCAGGTTTCTCCTTCTTCATTAGTGAAAGAAGAAATCACTTCATTCTTCGATAAAGTAGAAAGGGTAAGAGGAGTAACAAACTCCTTTGCTTCTGGAGTCATTACTACTCTTACCTCTGCACCGGCTTTTATAAAAAGCCTTACAATATAAGCGGTTTTATAAGCAGCAATACCTGCAGTTACGCCAAGTAAAACTTTTTTACCGCTTAAAACAGACATGTTAGTCTAAATTACTTTTTGTATTTCTAAAGTAGATTTTGTCTTCTAACCACTCTTGTATAGCTAATGACTGTGGTTTAGGCAATCTTTCATAAAACTTAGAAACCTCAATTTGTTCCTTGTTTTCAAAGATTTCATCTAAACTATCATTATAAGTAGCAAACTCATCTAACTTCTCTAACAGTTCTTTTTTAATCTCTGTATTGATTTGAGTTGCTCTTTTAGACACAATAGAAATTGCCTCATAGATATTATCTGTTGGCTTATCTACTAGATTCTTATCGATCGTAGTCGTTGAATCTGGCGCTTTTGTATTTTTTAAATCCATAATTATGAATTAGAATTATTAATATTCTGCAATCTATTTTCTATATCTGTTGAAATCTCTCCTGCCCTCGTTGAAAATTCTCCGTCAGGATAATATTTAAAGTAATCTCCGTAATACTCCTTTGCTTCTTTTAAACGCGCCGGAACTAATTGACGGTAACTATTAATTGCCAATGTATAAGCAGCATCTAATTTATAGAAATAAGCTTTTTCTATATATTTTGACCCTGGATTATCTTCTATAAAATTATTGAAAGCAGCAATTGCAGCTTTATAATCTTCAGTATGATGATATTGCTTGGCAATCTCGTATTGTTTTTTATCTAATTTATCTCGGAGATCACCCACCAATTCATTAGCTTCCCCTATATATTCCCCATCAGGATAACGCGAAATATATTGCTGAAATTTATCAATAGCCTTATGTGTTTCTGTCTGGTCTAAACTATATCTAGGCGAAACTTCATAGTAACTTTCTGCTCCTTTATAATAAGCTTCCTCCGCTTTTTCACTTCTCGGATAAGCTTTGGTAAAACGCTCAAATTGATAACCGGAATCAAAGTAACTTCCCAATTGATAATAGGTATCTGCATAGATATAAGCCAAACGTTCCCCTTGTGGTTTTCCACGGTACTGCGGTACTATTTGATCTAATAACCTAAGTGATTTCTTGAGTTTACCTTTCTTACCTTGTTTTTTCCCTTGGTTATAAAGACTATCGGCCATCACATATTTGGCTTTAATATCGTCTTCTTTCAATACCTTTTGGTATTCGCTACAAGCACCTAAAGATAAAGCAAACAAAAGAACAAAAGTTATATTACGCATTTTTAAAAACATCTTGCAAAAGTACTTTAATATTATGGATTATAAAAATTTCTAAATCTATAATTTAAACTGCCAAAAAGCAGCAATATTTTATCAGCCTTCTTTTTTATTTTGATCTACAAAAGCTGAAATTTTCGAAGTAAGTGCTTTACTCGCTTCTACCAATGGTAAACGAACATAATCTTCTGCCAATTCCAACTTTTTAAATACAGCTTTAATTCCTGCAGGGTTTCCTTCTGCAAAAATTAAATCGATCGCAGGGGCAATTTGATAATGAATTTTATAAGCTTCATCTACTTCCCTGCTCAAACCTAATTGAACCATTTCTGAAAATTGCTTAGGGAAGCCTTCTGCAATCACAGAGATTACACCTGCTCCACCAGCTAAAACCATCGGCAACGTAATCATATCATCCCCGGAGATCACTAAAAAATCATCAGGAGTTTGAGCTATCATTTCCATGGCTTGAACCATATTTCCAGCAGCTTCCTTAATCCCTATAATATTTTCACAATCATTAGCTAATCTTGCTACGGTTGCCGGCAACATATTAGAACCGGTCCTTCCCGGAACGTTATATAAAATGACGGGCAAAGTTGAAGCTTGTGACACTTTTTTAAAATGTTGGTAAATTCCTTCCTGTGTTGGTTTCACATAATATGGTGAAACTGAAAGTATAGCATCAAAACCTTTTAAGTTTTCGGTTTTAATTTGCTCTGTTACGGCTTGGGTATTATTACCTCCTATTCCCAAAACCAATGGCAAAGCGCCGTTATTTTCTTTAACAATTGTTTCTTTAACCAGCTCCTTTTCTTCCTTGGTAAGGGTAGCATATTCTCCTGTAGTTCCTAAAACCACAATATAATTTATTCCATTTTCTTTTTGAAAACGCACAAGTCTTTTTAAAGCTTCTACATCTACAGAGTGATCTTCTTTAAATGGAGTTATTAAAGCCACTCCCGTTCCTACAAACTTCCTCATGGTTACTTTACTGGTTTATAATTGATAAGTATTTTTTAACTTCTGAAGTAAACAAACTCACTTCTTCCGGTTTTACGTTTATTTCTAAATCATTCAATTGCTTCTCTTCTAAACTAAATCCTGTTTTTAGTTTTGCTGAAGTACTTCCACTTAAAATAAACAATTCAGGTTTTACTTCTTTAAAATAATTAATTAACAGATCAAATTCTTGCTGTTGAAATTCATTCGCTGCTGTTTCCGGTTTAAAAGAGGCTTTCCAAGCTAAATCTTTCTTTTTAACTACCTTTTCGCCTTCAATTTCCTTTTCAGAAAGGATAATATAGCTTACTGAACCTGAAAAAGACTGAAAAGCTTTTTTTAAATCTTCAAGCTGAAGGTTTTGCAACACTTCAGCATCTATAATCACTCCAATATTCTGCATTGTTTTTATAGCTTTTGGCCTACGTGACAGAAGCTTTTCTTCAACCACTTTTTTTGCAGAATTAATTTTTAATTTTTGAAGCATGAATAGTTTTGTTAAAGCCGCACAAATGTAAGCTTTATCTAAGAATTTTTTAAAATTTAAAAGAAGAGAAATTGACAAACTATAAACAAAAAAAGCTGTCTAAGTTGTAGACAGCTTTTTGTTTGAAAACTTACTTTTTACTTATCTAACCAAGCTCTTCTAAGTTGCACTCTAGGATCACTTTCTGGCAATTCCATTTCGGTAAGTTTGGTTTCTTTATCGGTGGGTGTCTTAAAAATGGTCTCCAACGTCATTTCTTCTCCATCACGCTCTACTACCATAATCACCTCATCACCTTCTTTCCAAGATCGAGATCCCATAATTAAAGCATAAACATTCTCTATATTATATTCTTGACCATTAATAGATTTAATAACATCTTTAGGTTCTGCCCCCAATTCTTCTAAGAAAGAGTTAAGAGCAATGCCTTCTCTGAAGAATAATTCTTTGGTTTGTGGATTACCGTCAATGTAAGGCTGTTGACCTTTTAAGAAAACACCGGTCTGTACTTCAGATTCTTTTTCCTCTACACCTACTTTTGCAAAAAACTCAGCGTAAGGAATCGGCGTTGTTCCGGTAACGTATGTATCGAAGAATGTTTGAATTTCAGGATAAGTTAACTCTACAATTGCAGGGATTAATTCTTCATCATCAAACGGCTTATCTTTTCCGTATTTATCACTTAATTTTTTCATTAAGTCTAAAATCCCCATTTTACCATTACTCAATTCACGTAAACGAATATCTAAACACATCCCTATCAACGCACCTTTTTGGTACACATTGTAATAACTATCTTCATATTCTTCCTCTAAAATATTCTCACTCATTACGGTAAAAGACATCGTATCGTCAAACTGCTTAGAACTAGCAATTTTTTCAGCCATACGATCGTAAAAATCCTGATGATCGATCAAGCCTTCTTTCACCTGAAATAAATTGGCAAAATATTCAGTTACCCCTTCATACATCCAAAGATGCTGAGACATTTCCGGATCGTTATAATCAAAATAATGAACTTCATTAGAATGAACGCTTAACGGAGTAATAATATGGAAAAACTCATGAGAAACTACATCTTTCATCGATTCGTTTAAACGTTCTAATGGCATTGATTCTGGTAAAACAACCGTAGTAGAAGTGTGGTGTTCTAAAGCTCCAAAACCTTTTGCATCTTGCCCATTCACATTAGACAAATAAAGTAACACAGAATATACATCGGTATTATTAATATCTCCTAAAAAGTCTTTTTGCGCTTTCATCATTTCTTTTAGTTTTGGCGCAATGTCTTTAACGGAATAAGTATTATTAGGGGAATATACCTGCAATTTCACTTTCATCCCTTCCAATTGGAAACTTGTAGTATCTGGCTTTGAATACATAATAGGATGATCGGTCACCTGAAAATAACGATCTACGTTAAATTGATCGGTTTCATAATCTGCACCATCTTCAGAAGCTACTGCAATTTTCTTTAAAGAAGTTCCTCCATATAAATCTTTAGGATGCTTGATTAGTAATTGGTATGGTTTTTCAGACATTCCTTTAAAATAACCTACAAACCCGTGTAAATTCAACATAAAATTTTCATCAGCTGCAATATTGGTTCCTGCCGGAGAGAAAACCCCTTCTTCACCTTCAATATCATAAGAATCGTTTACCCAATAGGTTACTTTATCTAATTCTTTTGCATTGTCAATTTTCCATGAATTATCATCGATTCTAGTAACCTTTAACTCATTCCCATTATAATCAATCGCTTTTAAATCTTCTACAAATTGTCCGTAATTATCAGTAGAATATGTACCTGGTACAGTTTTCGGAATGTAAAAGGTAGTTTCCTCGGTAGTAAATTTACCGGGATCTACGCTTACCATGACTTTGTCGTCATTTACATTTACCAAATCTAAATTGGCAACTACTAAATCTTTGTCGGCGTTTTGCTGCGTAGATTTACAACCTATTAAAGTTGCTACCAACGCAACAGCATAAATTATTCTTTTCATCAATTAAATTATTTTACACATAAGACTGCAAACATGCCAAAAAGTTACATCACAACTCAAAATTTTAAACATTAAGCTAGCGTTAGCTTTTTGGGTTTTACTTAATTCGTATGATTTCTCTTCTTATCTTTGTCTTTAAATTTATTTTTTAATGAAAAAGATTGCTTTTTTCCTAACGATATATTCCTTCATTTTCTTTCAGTCTTGCAAAGAACAACCGCTAAAGGTTTCTAGAATTGAAGGAGAAGAAATTAAAATAACAGATTCTATTGCTTCCAATAAAGAATTAAATGAATTTATTGCGCCTTATGCTAATCATATTGAAAAAGAAATGAGCGCAATACTCGCCTATGCTCCAAAAGCATTAGCTAAGTCTGATTCAAAATACAATACTGCTATCGGAAATATGGAAGCTGATGCAGTCATGGAAATGCTTCAACCCATTTTCTTTTCACGAACCGAAGATAGCATAGACGGAGTTTTATTGAATTACGGCGGAATACGTTCAACCATCAACCAAGGTAACGTGACTACTAAAACCGCATACAATATTATGCCCTTTGAAAATGAAGCAGTCGTCGTTCGTTTATCTGCAGAAGCCATGCAAGAATTGTTTAATTATTTAGCTAAAAATCAAACTGCTCATCCTATCTCAGGAATGCAATTGATTTTAAACAAAAATGGAAGCATTGAGAGAAATTTAGTGCAAGGAAAGCCTTTAGAAAAAGATCATTTCTACTACATTGCCACCAACGATTACTTACAAAAAGGTGGTGATCATATGGATTTTTTAGCAAAAGCAGATACTGTAATGCAGATGAATTACAAATTAAGAAATCTATTTATCGATTATTTTAAAAAGAAAGATACCATTGCACCGGTAACAGATGAACGTTTTATAAAATTGGAAAAGTAAGATGAAAAGAAAAACTTTTATACAAAACACAGCGGCAGCCGGAATTTTCACAGGAATTGGCGGATTGGGATTGCTATCTTCTTCTTTTAAAGCACCTGCAAAGCATATTACCATTTTACATACCAACGATGTACATAGTCACATTGAACCTTTTCCGGCAGACGACGCTAAATACCCAAATTTAGGAGGAATTTCCCGTCGCTACAGCTTAATCGAAAACATTAGAAAAGAAAACCCGAATACGCTTTTATTAGATGCCGGAGATATTTTTCAAGGAACGCCATTTTTCAATTTTTACGGAGGTGAAATTGAATTCAAATTGATGAGCAAGCTAAAATACGATGCTGCAACTTTAGGGAATCACGATTTTGATAATGGCATCGATGGTTTTAACGCGCAATTACCCAATGCAGATTTTAGTTTTATTAGTTCTAACTACGATTTTTCAAACACAATCCTTGACGGAAAAGTAAAAGATTACCAAGTCTTTACTAAAGACGGAGTAAAAATTGGCGTTTTTGGTTTAGGGATCGAACTCGATGGATTGGTAAGCAAGAAAAACTATAAGGAAACGCAATATCTAAATCCGGTTGAAATTGCCCAAGAAATGACAAAAAAACTAAAGCAAGAAGAAAAATGTGATTTAGTAATTTGTCTTTCTCACTTGGGTTATCATTATGATTCAGATAAAATAGACGATCTCAAATTAGCTTCACAAACCAAAGACATTGATTTAATTATCGGTGGGCATACGCATACATTTTTACCCAAGCCAACAGTAACTAAAAACTTGGAAGGAAAGAAAGTATTAGTAAATCAGACCGGTTGGGCAGGTGTAAATTTAGGCCGAATTGATTTCTATTTAGACCAAGAAAATAATATTTCAGCTGAAGGCGCAGCAATTGAAGTTTAATTTCTACCAATACAGAAATTTTTTATGTTCAATTAATGCCAACTCGAGTGGAGTCGAGATCTTAAACAGAAAAGAAACTATCCGTTAAAAAGTTTATTCCTTTTAATTTCTTCTCCTCTGTTTAATTTAGAAACTGAAAATATCGAAGGAACATCGGTTACCCATTGTTTTAATCTTAGAGTAATTAATAAAATTTCTATTCGGGAAATAATCCCTAAAACCACACAAAAGATAAACGGGTAAAAACTTTGATTATGTAGAACAAGGTCTATTAAAAAAATTAAAAGTGAGATTGTCCAGAATTTTGCCAAAATCGAATGAGTTGCAATTGTTCTTCTAAATTTAAAGTAACTAACGATGTAAGTTGACAATTCCAAAAAAACAATAATACCAATCCATAGTATTTCAGACAAGATAAACTCTTTGCTATTATAGAAAACACTTACAATAGTAACCAACCAAAAAAATTGATCTACATTAGAATCTAAAACTCTCAATCTTTCTGAAGAAACCCCTATTTGCCTAGCGATGATTCCATCGAAAACATCGGTCAAGATTGCTAAAACCATAAGCCCAACAACCCAATTATCACATCCTACAAAAGAAAAAGAAAGAAGTAAAACAATAAGTATTGCAAATACAATTCGACTATAAATTAAAATGTAAGGAATTTGCTTCACTCCACCATCGCTAAAAATTCATCTTCAGAAATAATTGTAGTACCTACTTTTTCCGCTTTCGCAAGTTTACTTGGCCCCATATTTTCTCCAGCAACCAAATAATTGGTTTTTGCTGAAATTGATCCGGTTACTTTCCCACCATTAGCCTCTATCATTTTCTTTAATTCTGAACGAGAGACTTTCTCAAAAACCCCAGAAATCACAAAGGTATTTCCATTTAATTTATCGGTTTGCCCAGCTAATTCTTCCTCAGAAATCGCTAATTGCAATCCGTGAACTTTTAATCGGTTTACAATCGTTCTATTTTCTTCTACTGCGAAAAAATCAACTACACTTTCTGCAATCTTCTCCCCTATTTCATCTACACTAACCAACTCTTCTTGAGAAGCGGTTTCAATAGCTTCAATATTCTTGTAATGCTTCGCTAGTTTTTTCCCTACGGTTTCTCCCACATAGCGAATTCCCAATGCAAATAAAACCCGCTCAAAAGGAACTTCTTTCGATTGCTCAATTCCTTTAATTAAATTTTCTGCAGATTTTTCCGCCATCCGTTCCAAAGGAAGAACCTGCTCTTTCTTCAATTCATATAAATCGGCATAATTCTCAATTAAATTCTCCCGAACCAATAATGCTACTGTTTCTCCACCTAAACCTTCAATATCCATTGCTTTTCTGGAAATAAAATGCTGAATTCTTCCAATAATCTGTGGCGGACAACCATTATAATTTGGGCAATAATGTTGAGCTTCACCTTCTTTTCTAACTAATTCTGTACCACATTCAGGGCATTCAGAAATATAAGAAGTAGGGTTAGAATCAGGATTTCGTTTGGTAAAATCGACAGCAACAATCTTCGGAATAATTTCTCCACCTTTTTCCACAAAAACCTCATCACCTTCCCGAACATCTAGTTTTTCAATTTGATCGGCATTATGCAAAGAAGCTCGTTTTACAATAGTTCCCGCCAATTGTACGGGTTCTAAATTAGCGACCGGTGTAATCGCTCCGGTTCTTCCTACTTGATAGGTAATTTGATGAAGCTTGGTAGAAACTTGTTCTGCTTTAAATTTATAGGCCATTGCCCAACGTGGAGATTTGGCAGTAAAGCCTAATTCTTCTTGTTGGTTTAAGTTATTCACCTTAATCACTACACCGTCGGTTTCGTAAGGCAAATCATGACGATGTTCATCCCAATGTTCTAAAAATGCCATTACAGCATCGGTGCTCCTTGCCAATTCTGCTTCTTTTGGAACTTTAAAGCCCCAATCACGTGCTTTTTGTAATCCTTCAAATTGTGTTGAAAAAGGTAAATTCTCCCCCACAATACTATACAACAAACAGTCTAACGGACGTTTGGATACTTCCGAGCTATCTTGTAATTTTAAACTTCCGGAAGCTGTATTTCGTGGATTCGCATAAGGTTCTTCACCATTTTCTACCCGCTCCGCATTCATTTTAGCAAAACCTTCATACGGCAAGACAATTTCTCCACGGATATCAAACTTATCGGGATAATCACCTTTTAATTTTAAAGGAACTGAACGAATGGTTTTTATATTATGGGTAACATCATCTCCTTGAATTCCATCTCCACGTGTAACGGCACGAACCAGTTCTCCGTTTTCGTAGGTTAAACTGATGGAAGCGCCATCATATTTTAATTCGCAGGTATATGCTACTTCTCCTTCTACGAGTTTTTTGATGCGAACTTCCCAATCTTCCAATTCTTCTTTGGAATAAGAATTAGAAAGCGAATACATACGATGTTCATGAACAACCGTTGCAAAGTTTTTGGTAACTTGCCCTCCAACGCGAAGTGTTGGCGAATTGGGATCATGAAATTCAGGATGTTTTTCTTCGAGTTCCTGTAGTTCTTTCAACTTCATATCAAAATCATAATCTGATATTTGCGGTTGATCCAAAACGTAGTAATTGTAATTATGTTGACGTAATTCTTCGCGAAGTGCGTTTATTTTTTGTTCGGTGTTCATGTATGCTATAATTGGAATGCTAATTTAAAAATTAATGACAATTAATAGAATGGTCATTAAAGCAGGTAAGGCTTGTATGTAGAAAATTTTCTTGTCTGCGGTTAATGAACCATAAATCCCAGCAATGAGCACACAACCTAAGAAAAAGAGGGAAATATTACGTTGCCAAGGTTCATTTTCAATAAAAAAAGACCAAATTAACCCCGCTGCTAAAAATCCGTTATAAAGTCCTTGATTGGCAGCCATGGCTTTTGTTGCCGGAAATAGGTCTTTAGGAAATTTTTTAAAAACTTTTGGCCCTTTCGACTCCCAAGCAAACATTTCAAACCATAAAATGTAAAGATGAAAAAAGGCTATAAAACCGATAAGGATGCTAATAATTATTTCCATTAGTTATTTTTATTTGTGATCATTTCACCTTTTGAGATAATCTCTTGAATAAACACTTCGACTCCGCTCAGTGTGAAAATAAATGTGATAACAACCTCATGGTAAATTACCAGCAATTATTTAATTTTCAACAGCTTATTATTTTCAAATCGAAGCATAAAATCTTTTTCGTTATGCTGAATGGCTATTTGAAAATCTGCCACGTAAGCTTTATCATTAGAGGGGAACCAGTCTTTTTCTTGACGGTTAATGGTGATTAACAAACCTAGGTCGTCCCCAACTGCACAAAAACGGGTTTGATCGCCATCATACCTTCCCAATCCAATTTCTTGTTGAAGATAAGTAAATTTCTCGTTTACATCTTCGGTCACCAAACCAACTTCTGCAATTCCTAAAATTTGTTCAGCATCAAAGTTTTTTTCTGTTTTTGGGAACAAATCCTTACGAGAAATAAATTCCACAATATTTTTATTTTCATCATAAAAATAAAGAGACCTCGCGTTCCATGCTGGAAATTCAATAATAGGATTTCCTTCAAAAGTCAAACATTCAACCTTATCACTTAACCAGTGTTGAGCTTGTTCAATTTTATTGGGCATGATATGAAAAGCTATATGATAAGGTTTTGCTGTTGATTTTTCTTCTATAAAAATTTCAGAAAAACCTAACAGAACTTGAATCATATTGGTACCTATTTGCCTTACCGGAAGTTCTAAAACTTCTGCATAAAACCTCTTTTGTTCCTGTAAATTTTTAGTGTAAATATGAAGTTGCTTAATCTTCATTAAGTTTGTTCTTTACTGGTTAACCATTTTGTTTCCACATTCGATTCATAGTTATGCATTTTATCCAACAAAATTTCAATCGAATCGGACACTAAAATCAATTCTAAATTCTCTTTTTTCAACAAGCCTTTGGTTACCATATTATTGAACATCATTAGCAAATCGTTGTAATAACCTTCGGTATTTAATACTCCAATTGGTTTTTGATGTAAACCTAATTGACCCCAGGTAACGATCTCGAAAAATTCTTCAAATGTCCCAAAGCCACCGGGAAGCATAATAAAACCGTCACTCATTTCGTGCATCTTTAGTTTACGCTCGTGCATGTCTTGCACAGTAATAAGCTCAGTGAGTTCCCGATGAACAATCTCTTTGGTTTTTAAAAATTCAGGAATCACGCCAAAGGCAAGTCCATCGTTTTCCAAAGTACCCTTGGCCACTTGTCCCATCAACCCGAGTTTACTTCCACCGTAAACCAAATCTATATTTTTACCGGCCAGCGTACGTCCCAATTCATATGCTTGGCTATAAATAAATTCATCATTGCTATCGCTACTACCGCAAAAAACCGCAATGCTTTTGATAAAATTGGGAGAAGATTTTTTTGTTGAATTCATATTGGATTAGTTTTTTACCCTTCTGTCTTTTTCAAATCAATTTAAAAAATCAACCTTCCCTAATTAAGAAAGGAATCTAATTTAACTGACTCCGTATAACAGAAAAGCAATTTATCTTAAACTTGCTAAAAAATTTCTAATTTGAATGTTTCAAGCACGCTCCATTTATATTATTTTCTTACCGTAATGATGCGCTACACATTCTATTTTTACCAAAAATATCCTTTTTCAGTTCAATTTCCTTATAGCCGAAACCTTTTAACAAAGATTTCATTTCTTCAGGTAAGTATTCATTGATTTCAAAGTATAAAGTCCCGTTTTCGGTCAAAGCCTCTTTGGCTAATTGGGCTATTTTTCGGTAGAAAATTAACGGGTTTTCATTTTCAACAAACAATGCCAAATCCGGTTCAAAATCAAGCACATTTTGATGCATCATTTCTTTTTCCAAAATTCGAACATAAGGCGGATTGGAAACAATCACATCATACTTTTCAGGCAAACTTTCAGTAGTTAAAATGTCTTGTTGAATAAAATTAACTTCTACTTCATTAAGTTCAGCATTTCTTTGAGCCATCTGTAAAGCTTCTTTAGAAACATCTATTGAACTGATTTTTGCATACGGAAGTTCCTTAGCCAAACTTATAGGAATACAGCCGCTTCCTGTACCAATGTCTAGAATAGTAATTTTAGAGTTGAGTGGTTTGTGGTGAGAATTCTCTTGATTCTTATTTTTTACATCTTCAATGATCCAAGCGACTAATTCTTCAGTCTCCGGACGTGGAATTAAGGTATGTTGATTTACTTGAAACGGATAACCAAAAAACTCGGTATTTCCTAAAATATATTGAATAGGTTCCTGCTGAAGTAATCGCCCTAAAGCTTTCTGAAACTGCTCAAGTTGTTCTTCATTTATTTCCAATTCTGGTTCCAAGGCTAACTGAATTCTCTTTTTCTCCAAATAAGCTTCGGTTAACAAATAGAAGAACGATTCCACTTCTGTCTCTGGAAACAGTGGAAGCAGTTTTCTAAAAAATTCAGCTTTAAATTCTTTTAGTTTCAAGGTTTCAATATTTAAACAGTAAAACTAATAAACTATAAATTCAATTAAAGTTGATTGGAAAAAAACTTATTATATTGCCAGTAAATTAATTCTCCTATGAAAAATATAATTACATTTTTTTTAGTTTTATGTTCCTTATTATGTTATTCTCAAACAGAAAACCAAGAAGACATTTTAAATGAAAATAACGAAGCGCCTTTTGCTAAAATAGAAGAAGTCCCTATATATCCTGGTTGTGAAAACGCTTCATCAAATAAAGAGAAAAAAGCTTGCATGTCTGAAATGATTAAATTATTTGTATCGGAAAAATTTAATTTAAAAATTTCAAAAAAATACGGTAAAAAAGGAATTAACCGTCTTTACACTAGATTTAAAATTGATGAAGATGGAAAAGTAGTTGATATTGAAGCTCGTGGAGATCATCCTAGACTAGAAAAAGAAGCCTTAAGAATCCTAAAGAAATTACCTAAAATGAAACCCGGTAAAGTTGACGGAAAACCAGTTGGGGTTTTATACGCTTTACCTATTGTATTTAAAATTTAAAGCTAAGACAATTCTTTCAACATCCAAACATCACAAGAGTAATGACCTGTACTTCCCATTCGGTGGTTAATTTCTTTAAACCCTGTACGTTTGTACAATTTCTGAGCAGCTTTCATATAAGGTAAAGTTTCTAAGTAACATTGCGTAAACTTTTGTTCTCTGGCAAAAGCTAAACAAACCTTCATCATCTCTTTTCCTAAACCTCTGCCACGAGCTTCCGCAGAAAAATACATTTTCTGTAATTCACATATATGTTCTTTTTCTCCAGCTAAAGGAGCAATACCGGCACTTCCAATAATTTTACCCGCCTCTTCTACCACAAAATAAGCAGAACGTTCTTCGGCATAAGCTTCAAACATTTTATCTAAAGTTTTGTCTTCGTAAGCCGTTCCTACTTTTGGCGCACCAGATTCAACTAAAACCTCACGAATCATCTGCGCTACATATGGATTATCTTTTTGTTGAATACGACGTATAATAAGTTGCTTCATTGTAAATTTTTCATGCTATTTTTGATTTGCAAAGGTGCCTATTATTTTCATTTTTTCCGGCAAAGTAATATATCAAATACCAAGACAATGGAAGAAAACAAAATTAAAGACAAAGAAATTCTAAAAAATGTAATAGAAGCGCTACATACCAATCCAAAAAGATTATCAGAAGATCTAGGCTATAAAAGCCACAACTCCATCTATAATATCACCACGGATACGGGAACTGGTAAAATCACTCCTAATCTTGCTGAGAGGTTGATTAATAAATTTCCTGACTTAAGAGCTGAATATCTATATACTGGTAAAGGAGAAATTTTTATTGATAAAAAAGATGATAATATAGACAGCAAAACTTTAGATAGCCTTAGAGAAATACCTGATTTACTCAGAGAAAATAACTACTTATTAAAAAAATTGATTTTTCTAATAGAAAATAAAAATTTCTGAAAAATTTGAGAAGTGAAAAAACACGAATTCTATTTACAACGCTGCATCCAGTTGGCAAAAAATGCTATGGGTAACACCTACCCGAATCCTTTGGTAGGAAGTGTGATTGTTTATGATGACCAAATTATTGGTGAAGGCTGGCACAAAAAAGCCGGTGAACCTCATGCGGAAGTAAATGCTATAAATTCAGTAAAAGATAAATCACTTCTAAAAAAAGCAACAATTTATGTGAGTTTAGAACCGTGTTCTCACTTCGGAAAAACGCCACCATGTAGCGATTTGATAATTGCAAACAAGATTAAACGCGTGGTAATTGGTACCATGGATCCTTTTGCAAAAGTGCAAGGCCGCGGAATTCAAAAATTAATGAGCGCAGGTTGTGAAGTGATTTTGGGAGTTTTAGAAGAGGAGAGTCAAGAATTGAACAAACGATTTTTCACCTTTCATCAACACCAACGTCCCTATATTATTTTAAAATGGGCACAAACAAAAGATGGTTTTATAGCACCAGAAACACAAAACAGCCGTGAACCGGTTTGGATTACCAATTCAGGGTCAAAACAATTGGTACATAAATGGCGTAGCGAAGAACAAAGTATTTTGGTGGGAACAGAAACTGCCATAAAAGATAACCCCAAACTGAACACCCGACTTTGGGAAGGTAAAAATCCTGTGAGAGTAGTTTTAGATAGAAATTTACGGATTCCGGCGGATTCTCATTTGTTGGATGGGAATATAAAAACAATTGTGATTATTGATGCTAAAACTGAAATTCCTTCAGCATTGAAAAAAGAAAATATTCATTTTGAAAAGCTAAACTTCAATTTGAATTTAGCAGAAGAAATTTGTAAAGTTCTTTTTCAGCACGAACTACAATCGGTAATCATCGAAGGCGGCAAACAAACCTTACAAACTTTTATTGATGTGAATCTTTGGGATGAAGCAAGGGTTTTTACCGGGAAAGCTTTTTTTAAAAATGGAATTAAAGCACCCACCTTTAGTGGAAAAATCATCGAAAAACAAGAAATTGCAAGCGACCAATTAGAAATTTACAAGAATGATTAAAACGCTTTTATTTGACTTCGGCGACGTTTTTCTCAATTTAGACAAAGCAGCCACCTTTAGGGAATTAAATAAATTAGGCTTACATGATTTTTCTTCGGAAATGATCCGGCAGAATCAACTTTACGAAATGGGAAAAATTTCTTCAGAAGAATTTGTTGACTTTTACCTTCAACGGCTTCCGGAAAATTCTTCTAAAACTTTAATAAATGCTTGGAATGCTATTTTGTTAGATTTGCCTGAGCATCGTTTACAATTTCTTCAGCAATTAAAAGCTGAACATAATTATCAACTTATTTTGTTGAGTAACACCAACGATTTACATATTTCTTGGGTAAAACAAAATATTGAATCATTTGCTGAATTTAAGTCCTGCTTTGATGCATTCTACCTTTCTCACGAAATCAACTTTAGAAAACCGAATGCCGATATTTATGAATTTGTCTTAGAAGAACACCAACTTCAACCTGAAGAAGTGTTGTTTATTGATGATACCAAAGAAAATACCGATGCAGCAAAAAGCTTAGGAATATACACTTGGAACATCGACCCTAAACAGGAAGACATCGTGAATTTATTCAACATAAAAGCAGAACTCTTTTGATTTATCTTTTACTGAGCATATTGTCTTCAAGTGCGATTTACGTGGTCTTTAAACTACTTGATAAATTTGGTATAAATTCACTTTACGCTATCATAATTAATTATTTTACCGCTTGTGTAGCCGGTTATTTGGGTTTAGAACGTACTTTTTCTGTAGAAGATACCTTGGCTCAAGATTGGATTATAGGAGCTGGCATTTTAGGGGTTTTGTTTATTACGGTTTTTAACCTAATGGCGTTGACCACACAAAAAAGTGGACTTTCAGCAGTTTCGGTTGCCAGTAAAATGAGTGTAGCCATTCCTATTTTATTTGTGATTTTTTATTACGATGAACCCACCGGATTTCTAAAAATATTTGGAATTATACTAGCACTGATCGCCGTTTACCTTTCTTCTGTAAAAACCAAAAAGGGAATTCAGCTTGAAAAGAACACCCTTATTTTCCCGCTCTTGGTTTTTCTGGGCAGTGGAATTATAGAAACCCTTATTAAATTTCTAGAACAAAATTATGTCGCCAAAGAAGATGTGGCTTTATTTTCTACTTCGGTTTTTGTTTGTGCTGCGACCATCGGTACCGTTGCCGGAATTATTCAGTTCTCCAAAAAGAAAATAAAATTCACTTATAAAGAAATTTTAGGCGGTATTGCTTTGGGCATTCCTAATTATTATTCCATTTACTTTTTTATACAAGCGCTTCGCAGTGGCATGCCCAGCACCACGGTTTTTATTCTGAATAATGTAGCCATTGTATTATTTTCTACCTTGTTGGGAATCTTCTTGTTTAAAGAGAAATTACTTAGAAAAAACTGGATTGGTATTGCATTGGCAGTGGTAAGTATTATTTTAGTGGCCTTTACAACCCGATAATTTTGGAAGCAGAAGACCTCTATAAAACCATTTTCACTCCCGGCGAAGAAGTATTGTTTAAAGACAAAGGCAGTAAATTTTTTGGCTATGCCTTTCCGGTAAAAAGTGAAGATGAAATCAATTTAGCCTTAGAAGAAATGAAAAGCAAACACCACAAAGCAAGACATTGGTGTTATGCTTGGCAACTGGGAAAACGCTATGAGCACTATCGAGCCAATGACGATGGAGAACCCTCCAATTCTGCAGGAATGCCTATTTACGGTCAGTTACAATCATTTGAAGTAACTAATATTCTAGTAGTTGTAGTACGTTATTTTGGAGGTGTAAAACTTGGTGTGGGTGGTTTAATAAACGCTTATAAAACTACAGCGCAAATGGCTTTGGAAGCTTCTGCCATAAAAACCAAAACCATTAATACCGAATATAAAGTCACTTGTGATTACCCTAATATGAATAAAGTGATGCGCGTTATTAAAGAGAAAAATTTGAATGTCACCAATCAAATTTTAGAAATGGATTGTCAAATTTTTATTTCAGTAAGAGAAAATGAAGCCGAAAACATCTATGATAAATTTGATGGTATTTACGGAGTTAAAATTGAAGAAGTGGAATAGTTAGCAATTAGCAATATTTTGATTTTTCAATTAAATACAAATTTTCAACGTTTAAATTTTGAAACAGTATTATTACAATGTTTCTGAGATTCTGAAACGAGTTCAGAATGACGATTGTAATAAGTAAAATTTTCAAGTTCAACTTCAGCTTCTAAAAAATTTAAAACCCGATAGCTTTTAAAATATGATCAGGACAAGAAATTGGCTTTTTAGTTTTTGAATCCATAAATACCAAAGTCGTTTTTGCAATTGTTAATAACTCCTTTCCTCGATAAATCTTGTAGTTAAATTTTATTCGAACATCGGGCTTTTCTTCTAAAGTAGTTTCAACGGTTAAATGTTCATCAAAATGTGCCGGACGCTTGTATTTAAAATTCATTTCGTAGACCGGCAACATTACACCATCGTCTTCCATCGATTTATAGGAAACATTAAACTGCTCTAGCCATTCAATTCGTGCAATTTCCAGATACTGAGCATAATTACCGTGGTGCACTACACCCATTTGATCGGTTTCTGCATATCGAACTCTAATGGAAGTTGGGAAAGATTTCATAAATTTTATAAAAGAATTTTGAATTAGATTTTGTATGTTTATAGAGAATTTAAGTATGAGAAAAAAAAAGAATAAATTCAATACCCATTGAGTTTTTTTTTTACTTTTTTTGTTCACATATTTGTTCCTTCGAAATGATAACTAGCTGTTTATTTTTAAGCATCTCATTTCCATTTTAATACGACATCTAACACAAAATTTAATCAACAACTATGAGTAAAACTGCTGAATCAGTTTGGGAAAATTGTTTGTCTTTTATTCAAGACAATATTACCCCCCAAGCCTATAAAACTTGGTTTGAACCAATTAAAGCAGTAAAACTCTCTGATAATGCTTTGAGTATCCAAGTTCCTTCTAAATTTTTCTATGAATGGTTAGAAGAACACTATGTAAAACTACTTAAAGTATCCCTGACGAAAGAACTCGGCGAGAAAGCGAAATTGGTTTATGTAATCAAAATGGAAAATACCTATGGTAACAAACAACCATTTACAGAAAAAATACCAAGTTCACAGCGCAGTAATGTTTCTTCACAGGAAATAGATGTTCCTGTAAAAAATAAAAGTCCAGAACTTAAAAATCCATTTATCATTCCCGGAATTAGGAATGTAAAAATAGATTCGCAACTTAATCCTAATTACAGTTTTGATAACTTTTTAGAAGGAGACTCTAACCGTTTGGCAAGATCGGCAGGATTAGCCGTAGCTAACCGACCTGGAGGTACTTCTTTTAACCCGCTATTGATTTTTGGTGGTGTTGGTTTAGGGAAAACCCATTTAGCGCACGCAATTGGAGTTGAGATTAAAGATAAATATCCTGAAAAAACTGTTCTTTATATTTCTGCTGAAAAATTTACGCAACAATATATCGAATCGGTTAAAAAGAATAATAGAAACGATTTTATTCATTTCTATCAAATTATAGATGTATTGATTGTAGATGATATTCAGTTATTATCAGGAAAAGCGGGAACGCAAGACGTATTTTTCCATATTTTCAATCACTTACATCAAAATGGAAAACAAGTAATTCTTACCAGTGATAAAGCTCCGGTAGATATGCAAGATATTGAGCAACGCTTACTATCACGCTTTAAATGGGGGCTTTCCGCTGAATTACAACATCCAGATTTTGAAACTCGTATTTCTATCATCAAAAACAAATTGTACAGAGATGGAGTTGAAATGCCGGAAGACATTATTGAATATTTGGCCAATAATATTAAAACCAATATCCGTGAATTAGAAGGTGCCATTATTTCGCTAATCGCACATTCTTCGTTCAACAAAAAGGATATTACACTAGACTTGGCTAAAAAAATCGTAGAAAACTACGTTAAGAACACTAAGAAAGAAGTTTCTATTGAATATATTCAAAAGGTGGTAAGTGATTATTTCCAGATGGATGTAGATACACTTCAATCTAAAACCAGAAAGAGACACATCGTTCAAGCGAGACAATTAGCTATGTTCTTTGCTAAAAAATTAACCAAAGCTTCATTAGCAAGTATTGGTACTCAAATTGGTAAACGTGATCACGCTACGGTATTACATGCCTGCAAAACGGTAAACAACCTTTCTAGTACCGACAAACAGTTTAAGAAGTTTGTAGAAGATCTTCATAAAAAACTAACACTGTAAGCCCTATGAAAACAAAAGTGCTAATGGTTTGCTTAGGTAATATTTGCCGGTCGCCGTTGGCAGAAGGCCTGCTTAAATCTAAAGTAAATCCTGATAAGGTGATAGTAGATTCTGCAGGAACTTCCAATTATCATGTAGGCGATACTCCCGATCCCAGATCTATTGAAGTAGCTAAAAAACACGGTTTGGATATTACCCACCAATTGGGAAGGCAATTTACTCAAGACGATTTTGAAACCTTCGATTATATTTATGTGATGGATAATTCCAATTACAGGAATGTTATCCTACTTGCCAGAACCAAAAAAGATCAAGAAAAAGTTTCGCTTATTCTTGATAAAATTTTTCCAGATGAAGAAGCTTCGGTCCCAGATCCTTACCATGGTGGTGAGCACGGGTTTGAAAATGTCTACAAAATGCTAGATGAAGCTACCAACATAATTGCCAAAGAATTAAACAACTAGAAGTTTTTTCTTATCTTTAAGAAAATAATCCTCTGGTTATGAAAAACTTAGTCTTTCTCTTTCTTTATTTATTAGCTCAAATTTCGTTTGCACAACAACTCAGCATTGAAGAATTCGCTACTGGTTTTTCAAGTCCGTTGAATATTCAACATGCAGGCGATGAACGTTTGTTTGTTGTCGAACAAGGCGGACTCATTAAAATTCTCAACAACCTTAGCACCAACCCTACTCCCTATTTAGATATTTCCAATCAAATTTCCAGTAACGGTGAACGGGGATTGCTAGGCTTAGCTTTTCACCCCAACTACCAAACCAACGGAAAATTTTATATTTATTACACCGATATTAATGGAGATTCGCAACTTTCAGAATTTACGGTAGATAGCAACAACCCAGATGCTGCCGATGCTTCTTCTGAAGTAAATTTACTTTCTATCGCCCAACCTTTTAGCAACCATAATGGCGGTTGCATTGCTTTTGGCCCAGACGGAATGCTTTATGTAGCTACCGGTGATGGAGGAAGTGCCGGCGACCCTAATGATAATGCTCAAAACTTAAATAGCCTATTGGGAAAAATTTTAAGATTGGATGTTGATATCGCAGCTCCTTATATTCCTTCCGATAATCCTTATGTAAACGACGGCAATACTTTAGACGAAATCTGGGCTTTTGGAGTTAGAAACCCTTGGAAATTTTCGTTTGATACCAGCACCGAAGAAATTTGGATTGCTGATGTAGGGCAAAATGAAATTGAAGAGATTAATAAAACTAATAATACGGCAGGTTTAAATTATGGTTGGCGTTGTTATGAAGGAAACCAGGTTTACGATTCTTCTGGCAATTGCCCAGAAAACAACCAACTTACTTTTCCCTTTGCTGAATACACGCATAACAATTCAGGACTCTCCAAGTGTTCTATCACCGGCGGATTTGTTTATCGTGGTTCAGAATTCCCCAATCTTTTAGGAAATTATGTATTTGCTGATTTTTGCAGTGATGAATTAGGCATGGTAGACAATACTGGAAATATTACTTACTTTGGACCATTCTCGGGAAATAATTTTTCATCTTTTGGTGTAGATCAAAACAACAATTTATATGTAGCAGGAATTTCTAGCGGAACGATTTATAAAGTAATTGATGAGAGCCTAACGGCCAAAAATGATTCTTTTGAGAATTTGGTTTTATATCCCAACCCTACTTCAGGAGAAGTATTTTTAGATGCTGCAGAAAACATTCAGCAGGTAGAATTATTTTCTATTCAAGGTGAATTACTAGTAAAAAACAGCTTTGCTCATAATTCTTCTAGAAAATTAGCCTTTTCTAATTTAGCAAGTGGTTTATATTTACTTAAATTTACCAATTACAAAGAAGAAACTGCCACCAAGCAGCTTATCATAAAATAACTACTGAATGCCTGAAGCATATAATTTTGAATCTGGGAAACTTTATCTTATCCCTAATGATTTAGGAGGCTCTGCTCCCTTAGAAGTTTTACCACTTAGCGTAAAAAAGAAAATTGAAGACATTAACGATTATATTGTTGAAAATGAAAAAACAGCAAGAAGGTTTATAAAAAAAATGGTGCCAGGAAAGTCACAGCCTTCTTTAAACTTTAGCATTATTAACAAATACACAAAACCAGAAGATTTACCGGAATTTTTAACAGCTTGTTTAGAAGGTAAAGATATGGGCGTAATTAGTGAAGCCGGTTGCCCAGGGATTGCAGATCCCGGTGCAGATATTGTAAAATTGGCTCATTCTAAAAATATTAAAGTCGTTCCCTTAGTTGGACCTTCCTCTATATTTTTAACAATGATGAGCAGCGGCCTGAACGGACAAAATTTTGCATTTCACGGTTATCTTCCTATTGATAAAAATGAACGAAAAAGTGCTATTCGGGCTTTTGAAAAGCAATCCTTAGAAAATAATCAAGCACAGATTTTTATAGAAACGCCTTACCGAAACGAAAAGTTTTTTGCAGATTTACTCCAATACCTTCATCCGCAAACTACCTTATGTGTAGGTTGCGATGTTACTCATTCCACAGAATTTATTTTAACAAGAACGGTAAAGGAATGGAAGAAAATAAAAATAGACCTCCAAAAGAGGCCTAGTATATTTATTTTTCAGAAAGAGCAGTAAAAAACTTACTAGGTTTTGGTAATTCTGCTTTTGCTTTTCGATTAGGTTCAACGAAAGAAGTATCAAAACCTTTAAATCGGTTCAAGTAATATTTAATACTTGTCCCAAAAGCATCAGAAAAAACTTCGCTTCCACCGCTTCTCAAGAATTTTTTCACACTTCCTGGTCCAGCTAAATGCGCTGCAGCTAAAATTCCTGATTCGGTCACTTCTATGCCAGCAATTTTTTTACCAACATACCGTTTAATATCTCTCCTTAAAATCCATTTGTTCCTAGAAGCATTCGCATAAAAAGCCGCTTCTTGGAGTGCAGGATTATTTAAAAATTCTTGGGTATCGTAAATACCTATCAATTTTAAGGTTCCTTTTCCAAATTGATATTTTCCCAAATATCCAAATTGATTGATAACATTATAACTACCTCCAGATTCTTTAAAAGCAATCGCTTCTTTAAAACCTAAATAACTTTTTTTAAGAATGGGGTAGATTATTTGTTGGTTAAGAATACTGTCTTTAACTTTTACAGTATAATATTCTGGAAGGTTGTTCGTTGTAACACTAGCAACAATTGCTTCGTTTTTATTGGAGAATCCCGATAATAAAACCACTCCAACAATTACTGGTATAGAAATTATTTTTGTTAAAATACTTCTCAACACAAATTGTTTAAAAGGCACTTTTTTTACAAAAGCTTCACGCCTTTAAATTAGCGGGGCAAAGATATACCATTTTTTAATGTGGAAACAAAAAAGGTGTTAAATTATCACTAAGCTCAAAAACACCTCTAAAACACTGACAATCAAAACAAAAATCCTTACCAAAGTCCGCTAATACAGAGAGGTTTTGATGTTAACCAAACTTCAAAAACATCAAATTCAGCCCTAAAACGACAATTTTTTTTGGCTAAATTTTATGATTTTAACGTAAAAATAAAGCTGGATTTAAGCTTAAAATGTATCTTTAGTATCAAAAAATTAATGCCTTTATACCGACTCCTTTTATGTATATTAATTGCGAGTTTTTTTGTTCAAAAAAGTGAAGGTCAACATACTTTTTTGGTCAAAGGGAGCATTCAAGACTTTAGCACTTCCGCTTCGCTTTCTGATGTAAATATTTTTGTGGAAGAATTAAATCGTGGAACTTCTACTAATAAAGATGGTGATTTTCAGCTCCAATTACCTTCGGGCACTTATACTCTTCTAATTACTTATTTAGGTTACGAACAATATTCAGAAAAAATAGAAGTCAACCAAAATCTTAGTTTAAACTTTAAATTACTCGCTTCCACGGAAAGTTTGGATGAAGTAATTATTAAGCAAGATTTTCAGCAGAAAACAAAGCGTCAACTTACGATGAGCGTAAACAAGTTGGATGCGCAAACCATAAAAAAAATCCCTACTGTTTTAGGAGAAAATGATGTTATTAAATCACTTAAGCTTCTTCCCGGAGTTACCGGAGCAGGAGAAGCTTCCGGCGGACTGCACGTGCGTGGTGGTGCAGCAGACCAAAACCTGATTTTACTAGATCATGCAATGATGTTTAACGAATCACACTTATTTGGGTTCTTCTCTATTTTTAATCCAGATGCGGTTGCTAATATTCAATTGTATAAAGGTGGCATTCCTAGTAATTTTGGCGGACGGGCTTCTTCAGTTTTAGATATTTCTCAAAAAACAGGAGATTTAACAACTGTAAAGGTTAATGGCGGTATTGGTTTAGTAAGCAGTAAATTAACGGTGGAAGGACCTATTGAAAAAAATAAAAGTTCTTTTTTGGTTTCCGGTAGGACTTCTTATGCGCATTTATTTTTAAAGTTAATCAACAATCCCAATTCAGCTTTTTTTTATGATTTAAATTCAAAACTGAATTTTATAATCGATGAAAAAAATACGCTTTCTTTATCGGGCTATTTTGGTCGGGATGTTTTTAAAATAAATGATAGTTTTAAAAATATCTACGGAAATGCCTTAGCAAACATTCAATGGAAGCATCATTTTTCAACTAAGCTAAATTCTGAACTTTCACTAATTTTCTCTAATTACCAGTTTGGCCTAACAATAGATTTTATTGGTTTTAATTGGGATAGCGGCATCAAAAACTTCAATTTAAAATATAACCTTCAGCACCAACTTTCAGAAAATACAAGTCTAGCTTATGGGATACAAGCAATTTATTACAATTTTAATCCCGGTTATATTGAGCCTTCCCGCGAAGATTCTGGTATTGAGCGAGATCAGTTAACTAAAAAATACGCGTTTGAAAATTCAGCTTACCTTCAGGTAAATCAAGGATTAGGAGATTTTACCTTGGGATACGGCTTAAGGTTAAACCAGTTTTTAAGAATGGGACAAGATGAAATTAATCTTTATGAAAATAATCAGCCTGTTATTTTTAATAAAGAATTTCAGATTTATGAAAGTGCCGAAATTCAAGAAACCTATTCTGAAAGTAAAAGTAAAGTCAGTAAAAGTTTTATAAATCTAGAACCAAGGGCTTCCATTTCTTACTCATTAAACGATAAAGAACTGATTAAAGCAAATTACCAGCGAATTAATCAATACATTCATTTGCTTTCCAATTCCAATACCCCTACTCCACTAGATATTTGGGCACCGAGCGGTAGGTATATTCGACCTCAACAAGGCAACCAAGTTTCTTTTGGTTATGCTAATAGTTTGATTAAGAAAGCTTATGGTTTAGAGACTGAGGTTTATTATAAAACGATAAACAACCGAATAGATTATATTGACGGTGCCGAACTGATTGCCAATAAGGCGATTGAGCGAGTAATTTTAAATGGGGAATCGCGTGCTTATGGTCTTGAATTTTTATTCAGAAAAAATAAGGGAAAATTTACCGGCTGGTTGGCTTATACACTTTCTAGAAGTGAACAACGAACACCGGGAAGAACACCTCTGGAAAACGGAATAAACAACGGAAATTGGTACAATACTGCTTGGGACAAAACCCACGATATTTCGTTAGTAGGAAATTATGAACTCAGTAAAAAATGGTCTTTCAATGCTAGTTTTGTTTACCAAACCGGAAGACCGGCTACTTATCCTGTTTCAGTTTACCAATACAACAGTTTTGAAATACCAAACTATGGAAGCAGAAACACCAACCGACTTCCTTCTTTTCACCATTTAGATATTTCGGCCACGCTCACTCCAGAAAAGAACAACCGTAGAAATTGGAAAAGCGAATGGATTTTTAGTATTTATAATGTTTATAACCGTAGAAACGCAGCTTCTATCAGTTTTCAAAATAATAAAGATACCGATTTTCAAAATGAAGCCGTTAGGCTATCTATTTTTGGGATCATCCCATCGGTTGCTTATAATTTTAAATTTTAGAATATGAAGAATTTAATAATCATTTTCTGCTTAGGTTTATTTTTTTCTTCTTGTGAAGACATTGTAGATGTTCAATTAGAAAATGAAGCACCTAGAGTGGTTATTGAAGTAACCGGAATACAACAAGCCTTTAATAATGAAGTTATTGTAAAAGGAAAAATCTCTAAAACCAGTTCTTATTACAGTAATAAGATCAACTATTTTGAGAATGCTGAAATGTTAATCGAACTGAATAACCAGACTTACTCCTTACAAAATAATGAAGATAATATTTTACAATACATAGGTACACTTCCTGCTGTTTACAATGAAGATTACACCTTAACTGTAACTTTTGAAGGAGAACAATACCAAGCCACTACTCAACTCTACAAGACTGTACCATTTAATCGCGTAGAACAAAGCTCCAATGCTTTTGATGAAAATTACACGGCTATCAATGCCTATTTTACTGATCCCGGCGAAGAAGAAAACTACTATTATTTTGAATTCTTTTCTGAGAGACATGGGAGGATTGCCGATAATACGGATGATGAGCTTTTTAATGGTAATGAAATTTCTACCTATTACGCCGATGAATTTGAACCCAACGACAATATTTCTCTCACTATTGAAGGCATTAGCAAACGTTTTAATAACTATATAAATTTAGTATTATCACAAACCGGACAGTCAAATAACCCTTTTGCCACCAATCCAGTTTCTATTAGGGGAAATGTGATAAATCCCGAAAATCCAGGTAAATTTGCATTTGGATATTTTAGAATGTCTCAACGATTTGATACCATTTATAGAGTTGAATAATGAGTAAAGAATTTATTAAAACTACCGAGCAAGCTTCTAATTATGACCACCTAGAAGCAATGAGTATTGCTGAAGTGGTAGAACATATCAACACAGAAGATAAAAAAGTAGCCTTAGCGGTAGAAAAAGTACTGCCAAAAATTGAAGATTTAATTTCAAAAATAGTTGAGCAGTTACAAAACGGGGGACGCTTATTTTATATTGGCGCCGGAACCAGTGGAAGACTCGGAATTTTAGATGCGAGTGAATGTCCGCCCACTTTCGGTGTTTCTGCAGAATTAGTACAAGGTATTATTGCCGGTGGCGACACTGCTATTAGAAATGCTGTGGAAAATGCAGAAGACAATTTATTACAAGGTTGGGAAGATTTAAAATCTCATCAAATTTCTTCTAAAGATGTGGTTGTGGGCATTGCAGCTTCCGGAACCACACCTTACGTGATTCAAGCCTTGGAAAAATGCAATGAGCATCAAATTCCTACCGGATGTATTACATGTAACAAAAATAGTCCATTAGCAAATACTGCCCAATTTCCTATTGAAGTAATCGTAGGACCTGAATTTGTGACCGGAAGCTCTAGAATGAAAGCTGGGACTGCACAAAAAATGGTTTTGAACATGATTTCTACAACGACCATGATTCAGTTAGGCCGAATAAAAGGCAATCGAATGGTCGACATGCAATTGAGCAATCAAAAACTGATTGAGCGGGGCACAAAAATGATACAGGAAGCAACGGGAGAAAATCAAGAAATTTCAAAAGAAGCTTTGCTAAAATTTGGCAACGTTAGAAAAGCTATTCAATATTTACAGGAAAATGACAAAGAGAACAAATAAAGAAGTCTTAGGAAAAGGGATCCGATTTTTAGCAGGCGCATTGCCTTTAATGTTTATTGGACCAAGCATTTTATACAGTGCTTTCCACAATCAAGAAAGTCCATTATATGTTGCGGTTCTTATTTTAGGAATTGTGGCTTGCGCGGGAGCTATTTTCTTGATGTTTAAAGGTGTTAATACTTTAATAAAAGCCTTATTTGATTAAACAAAAAACTCCCGAAGTTAACTCGGGAGTTTTAAAATTTTCTATGTGATTAATTTCACTTAAAATTCATAAGTAAATTCACCTTCAGTAATTGTGATGGTGTCTCCATTATCTGCTACTCCGGTAAAACTAAATGTTCCGGTTACTATATCATTTTCAAATGAAATAATTTCTATTTCTCCAGAATCTGCCTGAGCTTCATAATTCACTTCTGTAGGATCATCAACAAAAGCAGTAAAACTTGCAGAATAAGGAGGGGTCTCACTTATAGGGTAAACTCCTACTTCTGGTTGCTGTGGAATTGTAATTGTTATCCTATCATCTAAATCGGAAACAAAATTTAAAGTAACCTCAGAACTTCCTTCAACAGATGCTTCTGCGAAAGTATTTGCTTGAAATTGCTCTCCATCAACTAGTGCTGTAGCACTATCTACTCCAGCAACAGATTCAAACGAAATGTTTTCGAAAACCCCATTAGTCATCACTACTTCTGATTGATCTCCAAATACATCTGAAACTGTACCTACAAATGAGCCACTTACTGTATTAGTAGAAAAATCTATACTTGTGATAGTTACCGTTCCACTATTGGAAATATATAAAGGAGCATCTTCATCTTCCGCATCTAATGTATAATATACAATAGCCTCATCTTCATTTCCTAGATCAAAATCCCCTATTGCAGGATCAAAGATTTGCAGTGAAACAAGAATGGTACCATTCTTAGCTCCAATTTGTAAACCATCTTCATTATTAACAGCCTGAATCTCTTCACCTTCAAACAATTCCTCATCTAATTCCACCTGAAAAAGTACATCTTCACCAGAGCCTTCACCTTCACCTTCTCCACCGGAGCCTTCGCCACCATTTCCTTCTCCTTGTATTTGTAACTGTATATTGGTAAATTCACCTTCCGTGATACTTACTGTTTCAACATCAGTTGAACCATCTTCATTTTCAACTTCTCTTTCTGCCTCAAAAGAGAAGGTTCCCGAAACTACTAGATTATCAGTATCATATTCAGTTATTTCTACCGTACCTGTAGAATTCATAGTTGTAACGAAAGGAAAAGACTGACTGCTCAACTGTGCATACATTCCAGTACCATCACCAGGATTATCAAAATCTACAGGATCTGACAATTCATATGTGCCTGTACCAGAAGATAAAATTTGTATAGAAATAGAATTTCCGGAAAGATTAGTTCCTGAAATTGTAGTTTGTACCATATCTCCGCTATTTAAAGTCATAGCAATAGCTCCATCTGCCACAAAAGAGTTTCCATCGATGGTAGCTACAAAAGAGCCTCCGTTACTTCCACCTCCATTTCCTCCATCAAGATCACCAAATTCCCCTTCTAAAGGTTCATTATCACAAGAAGAAGCGATTAACGCAAAAAGCGTAAAAAAAACAGGATATAAGATTTTTTTCATAAATGTATATTTATTTGGGTGTCACAAACTTAATTAAAATAATGTTAAATTAAAATTTTGTTTTAGGAACTCTCAAAAGCAATACAACTCCTAACACAAAAAATAAGATTAAAAACAAAATTGAATATCGAATACTTCCAGTAACTTGAGCGATAAATCCATAAGTAAACATTCCTATTACAATTCCTATTTTTTCTGAAACATCGTAAAAACTAAAATAGGAAGCGGTATCAACAGCATCTCTTGGTAATAACTTTGAATAAGTTGAACGTGATAAGGATTGAATACCTCCCATGACTAAACCTACCAAAGCAGCAGCTCCATAAAACTGAAACGGAGTCGTAATAAAATACGCATAGATGCAAATACCTATCCACATTACATTAATAACAATTAGGGTTTGAATATTACCAAATTTTCCAGAAGCTCTCGATGTTAAAAAAGCTCCTAAAATGGCCACTAACTGTATAAGCAAAATACTTACAATTAACCCGGTAGTTGAATCTTGCCCGCCCCAATCTAACTCTTCTATACCAAAATAAGTTGCGATTAGCATAATGGTTTGCACTGCCATACTATATAAAAAGAAAGCATATAAATATCTTCTGAGCTGTAAATTTTCATTTATCCGGAACCAAATTTTCTTCAATTCTTTAAATCCATTGAACAATACATCTTTGGTAACTTTATGATTCGTCTTATTTCCTTTAGGTAAATAATAATAGGTATACTGACTAAAAACAATCCACCAAACGCCGGTTAGTATAAAAGATAATCGCGTAGGTAAGCCTTCATCTTTAAAACCAAAAGTCTCGTAAGATAAAATCATTCCTAAGCAAAGAAGAAGCAAAAGCACACTACCAATATATCCTAGAGAATAACCTTTTGCACTAATTTTATCTTGCTGCTCAGGGAAAGCAATATCAGGTAAGTAAGAATTATAAAAGACCAAACTTCCCCAAAAACCGATTAAGGCCAAAAAGTAACACAACAAGCCAAACCATAACTGTTCTAGGTTAAACCAAAACAAACCGATACAGGAAATAGCGCCCATATAACAGAAAAATTTCATGAAATTTTTCTTGTTGCCTACATAATCGGCAATTCCACTTAAAAATGGACTCAACACAGACACAACTAAAAAAGCTAAGCCGGTTACGTAACTAATTAATGTATCGTTATTAAAATCTATTCCAAGGAAAGTAACGGTATCATTAGTAATAATTCCGTCATCTATAGTAATAGTCAACGCTCCATAAAATATAGGGAATATCGCCGAGGAAATAACTAAACTGTAAACTGAATTAGCCCAGTCGTAAAAAGCCCAAGCATTCAATAATTTTTTACTTCCTTTTGGTAATGTATGCATACCCCATATTTTAGTTGATGTGCTAAAAATAGAAAAACCTTTCTAAATTAACAGAAAGGTTTTAATATTTAAATTATGTTTTTGCGTTAAGGATGGAAGCGGCAGGTATAACCTATATTTCTACCCTCTAGGGAAGGCATTATGCATTCACCGCATACATTTTATCTCTTTGTTCCTTGATTTTAGGATCGCTCATATATTCATCAAACGTTAAGTAACGGTCAATTACTCCGCCTGGCGTTAATTCGATTATTCGGTTACCTACAGTTTGTGAAAATTCGTGGTCATGAGTAGTTAACAGCACGGTTCCTTTAAAGTTCTTTAAAGAATTATTAAATGCCGTAATCGACTCTAAGTCTAAGTGGTTGGTAGGCTCATCTAACATTAATACGTTGGCTCGCTGTAACATCATTTTACTTAACATGCAACGTACTTTTTCCCCTCCAGAAAGTACTCGCGCACTTTTCAAAGCTTCTTCGCCACTAAATAGCATTTTCCCCAAGAATCCTCGAACATATACTTCTTCGCGTTCCTCTTCAGTTTTAGTGTATTGGCGCAACCAATCTACCAAAGTCATATCTTTCTCAAAATATTCTGAATTATCTACCGGAAGATAAGATTGGTTAGTGGTAACTCCCCATTCGTATTTTCCTCCTGCAGCTTCCTGCTTACCGTTGATAATTTCGTAAAAGGCAGTAGTAGCTCTAGAATCACGAGAGAAAACAACCACTTTATCTCCTTTAGAGAGGTTAATGTGAATATTACTAAATAAAGTTTCCCCTTCTAAGGTAGCTTCTAAATTTTCTATATTTAAAATTTGATCACCTGCTTCACGTTCTCTTTCAAAAATAATCGCAGGATATCTTCTGCTGGAAGGTTTTATTTCTTCCACATTTAATTTTTCAATCATTTTTTTACGAGAAGTAGCTTGTTTAGATTTGGCTACGTTCGCACTAAAACGCTGAATAAATTCTTGTAGTTCTTTTTTCTTTTCCTCAGCTTTTTTGTTTTGCTGTGCACGTTGTCTTGCTGCTAATTGAGAAGACTCGTACCAAAATGAATAGTTACCGCTAAAGTGATTTATTTTTCCAAAATCGATATCTGAAATATGTGTACAAACGGCATCTAAAAAGTGACGGTCGTGAGAAACTACAATGACCGTATTATCATAATTCGCCAAAAAATGTTCTAACCAAGAAATGGTTTCATAATCCAAATCGTTGGTAGGCTCATCCATTATCAATACATCGGGATTTCCAAATAAAGCTTGTGCTAATAACACACGTACTTTTTGCTGACCATCTAAATCTTTCATTAAGGAATAATGATAATCCTCTTTAATCCCTAGATTAGAAAGCATAGAAGCGGCGTCACTATCGGCATTCCAACCATTCATTTCTTCAAATTGCACTTGAAGCTCTCCTATTCTATCAGCATTTTCATCTGAATAATCGGCATACAACGCATCCATTTCAGCTTTCACCTCAAAAAGTGGTTGATTCCCCCTCAAGACCGTTTCTAAAACAGGATATTCATCGTATAAATTGTGATCCTGTTCTAAAACCGACATACGCTTTCCAGGCTCTAGATGTACATTCCCAGAAGTAGGATCCATCTTGCCGGATAATATTCTTAAAAAAGTAGATTTTCCGGCTCCGTTCGCTCCAATAATTCCGTAACAGTTTCCTTGAGTAAACGAAGTGTTTACCTCATCAAAAAGAACTCTTTTCCCAAACTGAACAGATAAATTTGATACAGATAACATAGACAATTATAAAATTTTTGCGAAAGTAACTAATTTACTTGATAAGATAAAAGATTAACTTTTTAAGTTTTCTATTTAACGGGTAATTAACAAGACTTAACAAAGGTTATCATAATTTTGGGCTATTCAATAATTGATTTTCACTATATGCGGCAAGTTTTTCTTTGTTTTGTTAGTACCTTATTTTTATTGGGTTGTGAAGACAAACCTGCCAGTAAAACAGGCACTTATATTGCCGGAGAAATTGTTAATGGAAATTCTAATTACCTCTCCTTAGAAAAAGATAACGAATTTATAGATTCTATTCCTGTCCAAAAAAACGGAAAGTTTTCTTATCAATTTAAAAAGGAGAATTTTAAACAAGGTATTTATACATTTAGGTATTCTCCCGAGAGTCAGATTTTTTTTATTGAAGAAGGAGATAGCTTATTATTTAGGGTAAACACCAAAGAATTTGATGAATCTTTAATGTTTACCGGAGATAAAGCCGGAGAAAATAATTTTCTCATGGAAATGTACCTGTTGAATGAAAAAGACAATGATCTTATTTTATCTTACTACAAAATAAGCCCTAAGGAATTTGCTCAAAAAACTGATTCCATAAAAAAGTTACGAGAAAGAAGGTTAGACAAACTTCAAGATCAAAATGAGTTTTCTAAAAGCTTTTTGAATTTAGCCAAAAAAACCATTGACTATGAATATTATGATTTAAGAGAGCGCTATGCTTTTTTCATCAATAAATATTTCAATGAATTCAGGAATAAAATACCCGCTAATTTTTTTAAATATAGAGATGATATAAATTTTAACGATAAAGAATTACAATCCTATTACATATACCAACGCTTTCTTGACAATTACTTAAAAAACAAAGCAATTGAAGTCTGCCTAGAACAAAACAATTCTCAAGAATGTTTTGACACTAAAAGTGTAAAAAACTTAAAAAACAGGTTGATTATCTCAGACAGTCTATTTAAGGTTAAAAACCTTAGATATAGGTTCATCACCCGTTTTGCAAGAAAGCAAATAAATTATGCAGAGAATGATACAGAAATAGATTCTACCTTAGCGTTACTTTCTAGTTTTGATTTGCCTAAAGATCAATTTCAAGAGCTTAAAGATTTAGGGGAACTCCAAAAAAATTATTTTGAAGGAAACGATGTTTCTGAGGCTAAATTGCTTAGCCCGGATGGCACAAAATATGCTTTAAAAGAAATAATAAAAAAAGGAAAAAAACCTATCGTTAGTTTCACTTGGTCCATTTATGTATCCAGCCATAAAAGACAACACAAACGAATAAATGAATTAAGAAATAGATATCCTGAAGTTGATTTTCTAGGAGTAAATATTGACAATGAAGACTCTATTGAATTATGGCGAAAAGCACTAGAAAATTTTGATTACAATAAGGAATTTGAATATAAAATAAGGGAACGAGGTAAAGACTTCTCTTTATATAAAAACCTACTGAACAAAATTTTACTCATCGATCAGAAGGGAATTATTCAAAAATCAGGATTAAATATTTTTGATCCTGATTTTGAAAATCAACTGCTCGAATTCTTGAATCAATAAGGCTATAGTTTATAATGGTTCATGAGCATTTTCTCATAAACCTTATCTGGTAAAATATGCTTTAAAGCAATACTGAATTTCTGTAAAGCCTCGCCAACTTTATAATGAATAGTAGGATTTTTTTCCTGCATCACCGCATAAACTTTTTTGGCCATCACCATAGGATTCTCACCTTTATCTACATGCTCGTCCATTAACTTTAACGTATTTCCGTAGTTTTTCTCGTAAGGAGAACCTTTTACAACAGGAGCATGATACCTTCCGGCAGCAATATTCGTAGCAAAATCACCCGGAGCAATATTCGTCATTTTTATATTGAACTCTTTTAGTTCCATCCTAAAAGCTTCCGTTGTTAGCTCCAAAGCTCCTTTAGTTGCAGAATAAATTCCGCGATAAGGCAACCCCATATAGCCGGCAATAGAAGTTATATTGATAATAAAACCATCTTTTTGTGAACGCATAGCAGGAAGTACTGCCTTAATTACATTAATCACTCCAAAATAATTGGTATCAAAAACCTTTCTTATTTCTTCATCCGGAGTTTCTTCAATAGGACCGGTAATTCCCATCCCTGCATTGTTCACCAAGTAATCTATTCTTTTTTCTTGCTGAAGGATTTTTTCTACCACTTGCTCAATGGTTTCAACTTTAGTAACATCCAGCGCTAAAAACTTGATCCCGTTCTTTTCTTGTTCTTTCGGATTCCTGCTGGTCCCGTAAACTCGATACCCCTTTGCAGCCAAAAACTCACCAATAGCTTTACCAATACCTGAAGATGCTCCGGTAATTAAAACAACTTTATTTGTCATAACTTCTAAAAATAGAAACGCAAATATCGATTATTTAATAGAAAGCTTAAAAATTGAAAGGGAAATATTTAAAAAGAGGAAATAAAAAATGGCAAGCGACCCACATCACACCGCTACGACCGTCTACCCTTGCTGCGTTCCCGCCCTGGGGGAATTCGACAGGAGCTGGTTGTGTGGGACTTGCCGATGCAAATATACAAGCTTTATCTTTTTCTGCAAGCATTTTTTAATAGGAAATGACTAAATTAGCCACTCTTTTTTAAATAAGATTTTATGAGATTTTATAACTTATTGAATGCCTTAATTTTAGTTGTATTAGTTTATTCTTGCGGAGAGAAAAAAAATAATAACAAAGCTCCTTTCAGCTTAAAAATTGAAGGCGCTTCAGAAAAAATACAGCGAGGGCAAACTGCAAAAATTCAACTTCAGCCCAAAGGCGAACAAACTATAGATTCAGTTATCTATTCTTTTGCTGGAGAAAAAGTCAACTTAAAAAACAATTCCTACACCTTTGACCTTCCGTTAGGCGAAAATACTTTTACAGCGAAAGTTTATAGTGATGGAGAAGAATACAAAATTGAAGAACAAGTAATTGTTCATAGTGATAAAAAAACAAAACTTTATACGTACGAAATTGTTAATACGTATCCTCACGATAAAGATGCATTCACCCAAGGATTGGAATTTTATAAAGATACACTTTATGAAAGTACCGGTTTAAATGGAAAATCCAGCATTAGAAAAGTAGACTACACGACAGGTAAAGTGCTTAAAAAAGTAAAGTTAAGTGATGTTTATTTTGGTGAAGGCCTAACCATTCTTAACAATAAACTTTACCAACTCACTTGGCGCTCCGGCGATGGTTTAGTTTACGATGTAAATACTTTTGAACGATTAGAAACGTTTAAATACAATAATAGTAAAGAAGGCTGGGGATTGTGTAACGATGGCGAAAAAATTTACAAGAGTGATGGTACCCAAAAAATCTGGATTTTAAACCCTGAAACTTTGGAAGAAGAGAGCTACATTCAGCCAGTCACCAATAAATCTACCATTACTAAACTTAACGAATTAGAATGGGTAGAAGGAAAAATATATGCCAATACTTGGCAAAAAGATGGTGTGGTGATTATTGACCCTAAAACCGGCGATGTTGAAGGTTTAATAGATTTTAGAGGTTTACGGGAAAAAGTAACCCAACATAAAAAATTAGACGTCCTTAATGGGATTGCCTATAATCCTGACACCAAAAAACTATATGTAACCGGTAAAAACTGGGACAAACTTTTTGAAGTGAAAATTGTAGAAAAATAATATGAGATACCTATATAGTTTACTCCTCCTCTGCTCTATTGTTTTATGGAGTTCCTGCAGAAATGATTTTAGTACAGAACCCAGCAATGGAAGGTTATCATTTTCTAAGGATACGGTTTATTTAGATACTGTTTTTTCCAATATTGGCTCAAGCACCTATCAGCTCATTGTTTACAACAGATCAGACGAAGATATCAGCATCCCTACCATTCAATTGGGTAAAGGAGAAAATTCTAATTACCGATTAAATGTAGATGGTTTACCTGGTAAATCTTTCGAAAATATAGACATCTTAGCAGAAGATAGCATTTTCGTTTTTATAGAGTCTACTACTAATATTGACAATTTCTCACAGGAAAATCAATTTCTCTTAACAGACGCCATCGAATTTGATACCGGTGCTAACCAGCAAAAAGTAGAATTGGTCACCCTTATTCAAGATGCAGTGTTTCTTTATCCTGAAAAATTTGACGATGGCACTACCGAATCACTTTCATTTGGTTTTGATGAAGAAGGAAATGAAATATTAATCGAAGGATTCTTCTTAGATGATACCGAACTTACTTTCACTAACGAAAAACCTTATGTGATTTATGGCTACGCTGCAGTTCCCGGGAACCGAACTTTAGATATTGAAGCCGGGGCACGAATTCATTTTCACGAAGCCAGCGGAATTATTGTTGCTGAAAACGGATCGCTTCATGTAAATGGTGAGTTAAGCAGCGACCAAGAGTTATTGGAAAATGAAGTAATCTTTGAAAGTGACCGCTTAGAACCCGGTTTTAGTGAGGTTCCCGGTCAGTGGGGTGCACTTTGGCTTACAGCAGGTAGCACCAATAACATTATTGATTATGCCACTATAAAAAATGCCACCGTTGGTGTTTTAATGGATTCTAACGATGGCTCTAACCAACCGACACTTACCATTAATAACTCTAAAATCTACAATTCTTCTAACATTGGTTTATTGGCCAGAACAGGCTATGTAGAAGCCAATAATTTAGTGATTAACAAAGCTGGACAGTCTTCTTTAAATATTTCGTTAGGCGGACGGTACAATTTCACCAATTGTACTTTTGCCAATTACTGGACGCAAAGTTACCGTCCTTATCCAGCAGTTTTAGTAGAGAACCTTTTAGAAACTCCTGACCAGATTATTGTTGAAAATTTAATAGAAGCCAATTTCAATAATTGTATCATATACGGAAATGAAAACCGTGAACTTTTCTTTAGCCGAAGTGATGGAGCCGCTTTTAACTATAAATTTGAAAACTGTTTAATTAAGTTTAATGATTTCGACGGAAGTTTTGCTGAAGAATATCCATTTGAAGATGAAAACCTTTATCCGGGAACGATCATCAATGAAGACCCTAAATTTTATGAACCCTACGAAAATAAACTTTTTATCAACGAAGAATCTCCCGCTAACGGATTAGCAAATCCTGCTACAGCAACTCATCAAGATATCTTAGGAACTACAAGAAGTAATCCCCCTGATAGTGGGGCTTATGAAAGTAGTCCTTTCCCTGAAGAATAAAACACAACAAAAAACCCTGCTAGAAATAGCAGGGTTTTTGTTTAATGCAATTTATAAATTACTGCGCCATATATTTTTGAATAATAGGCTGTAATTTCATCATGTATTTTTGATTTAAAGACATACTTGCCTCCATTACATCAGGAGTTTTTGCTAAAATATTTTTTCCTGCCGGCGTATTATAAAAATCTAACATTTTCTGTAAATCTTCTTTACCAATTTTATCGATGTAGATATCGGTAATATCTCCATACATTCCTTTTATTTCTGCATTTAATTCTTTTTTAAACGCTTCTCTTTTGCTTTCAGCAATCATAGGCATAACCTGTGTTAAAGCTGCATCGATACCTGCTCCTGATTGAACTTCTACAAAATTTCTCAACTCTGCTTTAAACGCTGCATCTTCTTGTGCAAATCCAGCAAAACTAATACTTACTAAAGCTATAGCTACTAACAATTTTTTCATTTCTTATAATATTTAATGGTTAAATAAAGGTTTATCACTCATCATCGAGTGTATTTTGTTTTTAGTTTCTTCCAAAACAGCTTCGTCTTCAATATTAGTAATCACGTTATCTACTAAATCGACTACTGTTTTCATGTCTTCTTCTTTTAATCCACGTGTGGTAATGGCAGCTGTTCCTACGCGAATCCCACTGGTAACAAAAGGAGATTGATCGTCAAACGGCACCATATTTTTGTTGACGGTGATTTCAGCTTTCACTAAGGTTTCTTCCGCTTGCTTTCCGGTTACTCCTTTATTACGAAGGTCGATTAACATCATATGATTATCGGTTCCGCCGGAAATTACATCGTAACCTTTTTCAACAAAAGCTTCTGCCATCGCTTTCGCATTTTTCTTCACCTGCATCATATAGTGCAAAAACTCATCGGTTAAGGCTTCTCCAAAAGCTACCGCTTTCGCTGCAATAATATGCTCTAAAGGCCCACCTTGGTTTCCGGGAAAAACAGCACTATTAATTAAAGTTGACATTTTCTTCAATTTACCGTTTTTCAACTTTAATCCAAATGGATTCTCAAAGTCTTTACCTATAAGAATAAGACCACCTCTTGGCCCTCGTAAAGTTTTATGGGTAGTGGTGGTTACAATATGACAATGTGGAATTGGATCTGACAACAATCCTTTAGCAATTAAGCCTGCAGGATGTGCAATATCTGCCATTAAAACAGCATCAACTTCATCTGCAATTTCCCTAAATTTCTTATAATCGATTTCACGTGAATAAGCTGAAGCGCCGGCAATAATTAATTTTGGCCGTTCTTTTTTTGCCATTTCACGAACGTGATCATAATCAATTTTTCCGGTTTCCTTATCTACTCCATAAAATACAGGTTCGTATAATTTTCCTGAAAAATTCACTGGAGAACCGTGGGTCAAATGCCCTCCGTGAGAAAGGTCAAATCCTAAAATTTTATCACCCGGTTTTAAGCACGCAGCAAAAACTGCTGTATTAGCTTGTGAACCCGAATGGGGCTGCACGTTAGCATATTCAGCATTAAATAATTCTTTAGCACGTTCAATGGCAATACTTTCTACTTCATCTACTACTTCACAACCACCATAATAGCGCTTTCCCGGATAGCCTTCAGCATATTTATTGGTCAGTACAGAACCTGCCGCTTCCAACACTTGATCGCTTACAAAGTTTTCACTTGCAATAAGCTCCAAACCATTAATTTGACGATTTTTTTCTTGTTCTATTAAATCAAAAATTTCAGTATCTCTGCTATTCATAGTAAACTTCTATTAATATATTTGCCAAAAATATAAAAAGCATTCGGTTAATTGTGGGAAAATAATATATTTGAATGCATTCTTTATAAAACTTGAATTACAATTATGACCATTACTGCTAACGACCCAAAACGAAAAACTTGGTTAGACGTACCTAAAGATTCAGATTTTCCAATTCAGAATATACCTTTTGGCGTCTTTTTAACTAGAGATGATATTATAACTATAGGAACCCGAATAGGTGATTATGCCATAGATTTAGGAGCATTGCACCAATTAGGTTACTTTGAAGGAATCCCGTTAACCGATGATATTTTTCTTCAAGATACCTTGAATGATTTTATCGCTGACGGAAGGAAAACCTGGCGTGCAGTAAGAAATAGGATTGCTGATATTTTTGATGAAAAAAATTCAAGTTTAAAAGAGCACGAAGAGCACCGACGTATTGTACTTTTCACATTAGATGAAATTGAAATGCAATTGCCCGTACAAGTTGGAGATTATACCGATTTTTATTCAAGTAAAGAACACGCTACGAATGTAGGTGAATTATTTAGAGGAAAAGAAGATGCATTATTACCTAACTGGCTTCACGTTCCTGTAGCTTACCACGGAAGAAGTTCTTCTATCATCCCTAGCGGAATTCCCGTTCATCGACCAAAAGGACAAAAGAAACCCAAAGGCTCGGAAGATCCTATTTTTGGCCCTTCCCGTTTGGTAGATTTTGAACTGGAAATGGCCTTTATCACTACAGCAGCAAACCCATTAGGAGAACCCATTGCTGTGGAAGATGCTGAGGAATATATTTTTGGGATGGTATTGTTTAACGATTGGAGTGCACGTGATATTCAGAAATGGGAATATATCCCCTTAGGGCCATTTTTAGCCAAAAATTTTGCTTCATCGGTTTCCCCTTGGATTGTCACATTAGATGCTATAGAACCTTTTAGAACTGAAGGTCCTAAACCAGTAAAAAAACAACTGCCTTACTTACAATCTAAAGGAAAGAAAACTTTTGATATAGCGTTAGAGGTTGCTATTCAACCTGAAGGAAAAGCAGAAACCGTAGTAAGTCGCTCTAATTTTAAATATTTATATTGGAATATGAGTCAGCAATTGGCTCATCATACCATTAATGGCTGCCCTATTAATAGCGGAGATATGATGGGAAGTGGAACCATTTCTGGTCCTAAAGAGTCAAGCTTCGGTTCGATGTTAGAACTTTCTTGGAATGGTGACAAGCCAATAAAACTTAAAGAAGGTGGCGATCGTAAATTCATTAATGATAATGATACAGTAATTATCCGCGGCCATTGTGAAAATAAAAATGTTCGAATTGGTTTTGGTGAAGTAAGAACCAAACTTCTTCCTACCTATAAAGGATAAAATATCAACTATAAAATCATACAAAAAGCCATTCAAAATTTGAATGGCTTTTTGCTTTCAACGCTCACAGTAGGCGTTTTTAATATTTTACTAGTTCTTTCAATTCACAAACTCCGCTATTTTTTCAGCGTTAATTCCACTATGAGAAGTATGGAAAACCACATTTTTATCTTTAACAATTAATAACTGTGGGGATTCGTGAAACACTCCAAAATTTTCGGCGACTTTATTCGAAATATCTCGATGAGCTATCAAATCTAAATAATACAATTTCACTTTTTCTTCCTCATAGTTATATTCACTTTCAAACTGTCGTTTCGCCATTCGGCTAATTCCACAGCGGGTAGAGTGCTTGAAAATTACTACCACTTTTTCCTTCGATTCATCTTCCAATTGATGTAAATCCAATTCGGTTTGTAAATCATTCCAAGGGGTTTTAGAAGTTTCGGCTTTTTCCTCTTCTTCACTACCCTTAAAAATCTTATCTAAAAATCCCATAATATTCGTTGTTTAAAATAAAATTAAGAATAATAAAAACACAAAGCAGTAACTTTATAGAAGATTTAATAACTGTAATTTTGTCGGTTAAAAATTCAATTAATATGTCAATTTGTCGGTTTTTAAAAAAGGTATATATTTTGACTATTCCAAAACAAATAATAAAACGATGAACTTTAATAATTTTACTATAAAATCGCAAGAGGCCATCCAGCAAGCGCAACAGCTTGCTCAGGAAATGGGCCATCAACAAATTGAGAATGAGCATATTTTTAAAGCCATTACCTCTGTAGACGAGAACGTAACTCCATTTTTACTAAAGAAACTAAACATTAACGTCGGTTTATTTAATCAAATATTAGATAAAACCCTCGAAAGTTTTCCTAAAGTAAGTGGAGGCGACATTGTACTTTCCCGAGAAGCCGGAAAAACTGTAAATGAAGCTTCTTCTATTGCCAAAAAAATGAACGATGAATATGTTTCTATTGAACACCTCATCTTAGCCATTTTTAACTCTAAAAGTAAAGTAGCACAGATTCTAAAAGATCAAGGCGCGAGTGAAAAAGACCTAAAAGCGGCAATTGAAGAACTTCGTAAAGGAGACCGAGTAACATCACAAAGTGCAGAAGAAACCTATAATTCATTAAATAAATACGCGAAGAATCTAAATCAGTTAGCTGAAAACGGAAAATTAGATCCCGTAATTGGTAGAGATGAAGAAATCCGGCGTATTCTTCAAATTTTATCAAGAAGAACTAAAAACAACCCGATGTTAGTAGGTGAACCCGGAACCGGGAAAACTGCTATTGCAGAAGGTTTAGCCCACAGAATTGTAGCCGGCGACGTTCCTGAAAATCTAAAAAACAAAGAGATTTATTCTTTAGATATGGGAGCACTTATTGCCGGAGCTAAATATAAAGGTGAATTCGAAGAACGTTTAAAAGCGGTGATCAAAGAAGTTACTTCCAGTGACGGAAATATCGTGCTTTTTATTGATGAAATTCACACCCTAGTTGGTGCCGGTGGTGGGCAGGGAGCAATGGATGCTGCCAATATTTTAAAACCTGCTTTAGCTCGTGGTGAATTGCGAGCAATTGGAGCCACTACCTTGGATGAATATCAAAAATATTTCGAAAAAGACAAAGCACTAGAGCGTCGGTTCCAAAAAGTAACTGTAGATGAACCAGATACTGAAAGTGCCATTTCTATTCTCCGTGGGATTAAAGAGAAATACGAAACACACCATAAGGTAAGAATTAAAGATGAAGCAATTATTGCAGCCGTTGAACTTTCACAACGCTACATTACCAATAGATTTTTACCTGATAAGGCTATTGACTTGATGGATGAAGCTGCTTCTAAACTGCGAATGGAAATCAATTCCAAACCGGAAGAATTAGATGTGCTTGACCGGAAGATCATGCAATTGGAAATTGAAATTGAAGCGATTAAGCGAGAAAAAGATGAATCTAAGCTAAAATCCTTAAAAGCCGATCTTGCTAACTTAAAAGAAGAACGAGCTGAATTAAGCGCACAATGGCAAAATGAAAAAAGTGTGGTTGATAACATTCAGCAGGTAAAAACCGATATTGAAAATTATAAATTGGAAGCCGAACGTGCCGAACGTGAAGGGGATTACGGTAAAGTAGCCGAATTACGCTACGGAAAAATTAAAGAAGCGCAAGAACAACTAGAACAACTTCAAAAAGAAGTAGAAGAACAAAAGCGTGAAGGAAAAAAATCTTTAATTCAAGAAGAAGTTACCAATGATGATATCGCTGAAGTAGTTGCGAAATGGACTGGCATCCCAGTTACCAAAATGCTTCAAAGTGAACGCGAAAAATTACTGAAATTGGAAGATGAACTACACAGACGTGTGGTTGGTCAAGAAGAAGCTATTCAAGCAGTTAGTGATGCTATTAGAAGAAGTCGTGCCGGTTTACAAGATCAGAAAAAACCCATTGGTTCCTTCTTGTTCTTGGGTACTACCGGAGTTGGTAAAACAGAGCTTGCCAAAGCTTTAGCAGAATATTTGTTTGATGATGATAATGCAATGACGCGAATTGATATGAGTGAATATCAAGAACGTCACAGTGTGAGCAGATTGGTGGGAGCACCTCCGGGATATGTGGGGTATGATGAAGGCGGACAATTAACCGAAGCGGTACGAAGAAAGCCTTATTCAGTAGTCTTATTAGATGAAATTGAAAAAGCACATCCCGATACGTTTAATATTTTACTGCAAGTATTAGACGAAGGAAGGTTAACTGATAATAAAGGACGTTTAGCAGATTTTAGAAACACGATTATCATTATGACGTCCAATATGGGAAGCCATATTATTCAGGAAAAATTTGAAGCGCTTGATGATGTGGAAACAGCTATGGAAGGAGCCAAAGTAGAAGTTCTTGGTTTATTGAAACAACAAGTAAGACCAGAATTCTTAAACCGAATAGATGATATTGTGATGTTTACGCCGCTAACGCAAGCCAATATTTCAGAGATTGTAGGACTTCAATTAAAAGGAGTCACTAAAATGTTAAGTGAGCAAAATATTACTTTAGATGCTACTCCAGAAGCAATCAAACACTTAGCTAAACAAGGTTTTGATCCACAGTATGGAGCTAGACCGGTAAAAAGAACTATTCAGAAAGAAGTTTTAAATCAACTTTCTAAAGAAATTCTTTCCGGAGAAATTACAACTGATAGTATAATTTTAATCGACGCTTTTAATGATCAATTGGTTTTCAGAAATGAGACTGATAAAGTAATCAATACCGATTGAAGAGCACTGATAAAATAATTCAATACTTAAATCCCTTACGATCAACGTAAGGGATTTTTTTTGGAAAAAATATTCACATTTTTAATTATTTATATCAAGTCTAAATAAAAATATTTTATACTTTTGCGTCACTATCTGAATTAAATCTAATTAAATATATCTAAAATGAAGAACTTAGTCTTAGTGGTGATGTTGGTTTTTACTGCACTTTCACTTCAGGCACAAAGCAATGGTTCCATATCCGGAACTATTGTAGACCGGGATGGAAATCCACTCTCTAACGCAAATGTTTATTTACAAAACACCAATTACGGTACTTCCTCCAACAAAAACGGATTTTACAACTTAAGTAATATTCAATCAGGAAATTACATGCTAATCGTATCAGATATAGGATACAAAACATTTACCTCAGAAAATATCGAAATTAATGGAGAAATCACTTTAAACATAGAACTACAAAACGATGTAAGTTCTCTTGATGATGTAGTTATCTCAGGAGCTGGAAAATCTGAATACACAGAAAAAAACCCATCCCCTTCACTTAAACTACAACAAGATTTAAATAAAATCCCGCAAAACATACAAGTAATTAGTGGTGATCTTCTCGAAGACCAGCAAGCAATTAGTATGATGGAGAATATTACCCGAAACGTAAGTGGTGCTCAAATGATTGAACATTGGGGAAATTTCGCTCGTATTAACATGCGTGGTTTTAGAATCCCTCCATTTAGAAATGGAATGAATGTTCTTTCTACTTGGGGACCTATGGCAGAAGACATGGCAATGGTAGAAAAAATTGAAGTCGTAAAAGGGCCTTCTGCTTTTATGCTCTCTAGTGGTGAACCCGGAGGACTTTACAATGTGGTCACCAAAAAACCTACAGGCTTATCTCATGGAGAAATAGGTTTAACTACCGGAAGTTACAATACGCTTAGGGCAACACTTGATGTGGAAGGAAAATTAACAGCAGATAATAAATTACAATATCGTTTTGTAGGAGCCGGAACCACTCAAGAATCACATAGAGATTATGAACCCCAAAACCGGTATACTTTTGCTCCTTCTATAAAATACCAAATAGATGAAAAAACATCGGTTACTGCACAATATACTTATCAATATTATAAAACCAAATTAATTGGTTCTGCTTACGTATTCGCCCCTAGTAAATATGCCAGTTTAGATCGTGACTTTACACTTTCAGCCCCCAATTTAGGGCCTTCTATTATGAAAGAGCACTATGGTTTTATTAATTTTAATCATCAACTAAATGATGACTGGAATATAACTGCGCAATTAAGCTATTTAAATTACCAGCATCAAGGTCAAAGCTTATGGATAGATAGCACCTATAATTATAATAATGATATTCCTGCTGAAGAAAATGTTGACTATGGAGTCACAGAAGAAGGAAATCTTATTAGAACGGTTAGCATTTGGGACGCTCACGAAGAACAAAAATTAGGACAAGTATTTATAAACGGATCTTTGCAAACAGGAGGCTTGTCTCATAAAATTTTAGGTGGGTTAGATTTGGGTAATAAAAATTATATTGCTGATTGGTCACAAACAGTAGCTTTAGATACAGAAGAAGATCCCTTCAATATATACAATCCTAAAGCTCCTACCAACCTACCAGATTTTGATAGGAGTCTAGATTTACAACAAAGAGCTTCAGGAATTATTACTTCTCAATATTTATCCTATTATATTCAAGACGAATTAGGCTTTTTAGAAGATAAAATAAGATTAACCTTAGCAGGAAGATATACTGAATTTGAAAGTTCTTATAATGCAAGTTCTGACGATGAAGTTTTTACACCAAGAGTAGCTTTAGGAATTACCCCTATCGAAGGACTTACCATCTATGGAATGTACGATCAATCATTTCTACCTGAACAAGGAACAAATGCATCAGGGGAACCTTTTGACCCTGTTACAGCTGAAGATATTGAAGGAGGATTAAAATATGAATTTTTAGATGGCAAATGGAATGCAACAGCCACGTATTTTAACATCACTAAAGACAAGATCTTACAACCCGACCTTGCAAATGCTAATTATTCAGTTCAGGTTGATAGTGATATAACCTCTAAAGGAGTTGAGTTTGATTTACGCGGAGAAATCATAAAAGGCTTAGGAGTAGTTCTCAACTATGCTTATACCAATGTTGAAAATGAAGATGGAAGCCCCGTTCCTGGGTTTTCTAAACATACCACCAATGGATGGTTTAACTATAAGTTTCAGCAAGAAGAAATTAAAGGTTTAGGGATTTCATTAGGTTATCAATATTTAGTTGATCGTTCTACTTGGGCTTGGGCTGCAAACGGCAACACAGATTTACCTGACTATTTTAGAATGGATGGAGGTATTTCATGGGAAAACAATAAATTCAAAATTGCATTAAACATGAATAATATTTTAAACGAATATTTATATTCTGGAGCAAACTATGGCAGCTATGTGTATTGGCAAAGTGAACCCGGAAGAAACTTTAGATTAAGTTTAAACTATAAATTTTAAATTAGTTAACCACAGTTATTTATAAGTCTTCCCCTAAAATCAATTTTTATTTAAATTAGCCAAAAAATAACAGGGCCATACAGCCCTGTTATTTTCTTATCTGCTTTAGAAGTAATCTGGACAGACTAGCATCTAAAGAGTTATTCCCAATTTTTAACTAGTAGAAAGCTCCGGTTTTTCTTTAATTACAATTGAGCTTTCTATACTTAAGATTTTGTTTTTTGCTTTGCAACTATTAATCATATCTGCAACTTTCTTTTTAGATTCCTGTAATTCCACTATCCTATTTTTATAGCGTTCTGCACCATCAAGACCACGTTCTTCATAACTAAATATTTGTCTGGTATTAAAACTAATTTTATCTTCAATAATACTAAACAAAATTTCTTCAGCTTCGTTAGGTTTAAATTCTCCAGTGATTAGTTTAACTTCATTAAAGTTGTCCATCTTTACTTTTTTAGGAAGTAAAGATAATGATGAAATTCATAAGTTATTATTTATATTTACTATGTGATACATTAATTAATTTTATGAACTATACCCTAAATCAGCTAAAGATATTTTTAAAAATAGCAGAGCTAAAAAGCATTACTAAAGCTTCAGAATCACTACATCTTACCCAACCGGCAGTTTCTATTCAACTAAAGAATTTTCAGGATCAGTTTGATATTCCGCTAACCGAAGTTATCGGCAGACAATTATATGTTACTCCTTATGGTGAAGAAATAGCAAAAGCTGCTGAAAAAATTTTATTGGAGGTTGAAAACATGAAGCAAAAGTCTTTAGCTTTTAAAGGTCAGCTGGTGGGACAACTCACCATAGCTGTAGTTTCTACAGGAAAATATGTAATGCCTTTTTATTTAGCTCCTTTTTTAAGTAATCACAATGGTATAAATCTGGTAATGGATGTAACCAACCGTTATCAGGTATTGGAATCTTTAGAAAAAAATGAGATAGATTTTGCTTTGGTTTCTGTACTACCGGAAAATTTACAGATCGAGAAAAGAACATTTATAGACAATAAACTTTTCTTATTTGGTAGTCCTTCTCTTATAAAATCAGTACCAATTAAAGGCCAAAGAATTCCTGAAAACTTACCTCTGATTTATAGGGAAGAAGGTTCTGCTACCCGACAGGCAATGGAAAAATTTATAAGTCAGAATAAAATTCCGGTAACCAAAAAAATTCAGCTTACTTCCAACGAAGCTGTAAAACAAGCGGTTTTGGCGGGACTTGGCTATAGCATTATGCCTATAATTGGTTTGGAGAATGAAATAAAAAACAAGCAGATACAAATTGTACCTATCAAAAAATTACCCATTGTAACCTCTTGGAATTTAATTTGGTTAAAGGGTAAAAAATTCTCGCCCGCGGGTGTGGCTTATTTAGATTTCCTTACCGAACATATTGAAAGTATTAATGAAGCAAATTTTTCCTGGTTATCTAGTTATTAAATAACCAGGAAAATTGATGATAACCTGCGTTAGAATATTACTGGCATTTTGTACCGAAAAGGGAAGTTTCGATATAAAAATTTTTACAAAGGTTTCACTCAGCCTCCGTAAAACTCAGATTTACACGATTTAAACAGCAAGCTTTACAGCATCCTTGGTCGAATTCTTATCTAGATTTTCCCATTTTAAACCCGATGCATAACGCTTTATTTGACGGTCTTCCTCAGGGTTGATTACCAATAAGTAAATCCATTCGTTATCCAATAAGCTTTTTAAGTGAGGTTGTTCTTTTAAAATCTTTTCTACCCTATCAATAGGTGTTTCAATCACGACCGATAATCGCAAGGGTTGATGGTACATCTCTGAGTCACTCATTTTTAAGGACTGTAATGGTAAACCTTTGGTTAAATCGCTTCCATTGCCCTGCATCACCCCAAACTTGCCGGTTATATTATGCGTGATTTTAGAACCTGCACCAAATTTTTCATTGTCTACCGTGCTAAAGTAATAGTGATTATTGATCCATTGGGTAACTACCATAGGCCCTTGCATAATTCCAGAAAGCGCACTGCCGTCTTTATCTGTTTTCCAATCGTAAGATTGCAGAAAACATCTGCCGTTTAAATTGAGCCCTTTAGTAAGCTCTCTTGGGCCAATGATAAAACTAGCATTTTTAGCCAAGCCCCATTCTGGTCTGGTCTCCGACCAGTTATTTGATTTTTTGTGGGCTATCTTTAAACTCTCTTTTTCAGTTCCCAATCGTTCCCTAGTCGCTTCTAATTGCGCTTGCTTCAAGTTTTCGTTAATTTTCTGAAGCGCCTCTTTGTGATCCTGAGCAAATTCGGTATCAAAAATCTCTATTTCATCAGTAACCGTATTATGTTCGGCTCCCAGAAATATTGTGCTTTCCGGTATATCGATTCCAAAATTATTTTTTAATGCTAGCCTTACTTCTTTTTCATTAGCAATAGAAGCTAAAGTTCGGGCATTGTGTCTTCCCGGATTTCCTGCACAAGCACCGCAATCTAAACTGGAAGCAAATGGATTATTAGAAGTATGGCTTCCGTGACCGGTAAAAATGATGACTGGAGCAAAGGTTTTCCAACCCGTTAAATTAAAGGTTGCTTTTACAAGATTTACTTTTTCTTCTAAAGAAATATCGTGTTGATGCTCCTTTTTTCCCAGTTTAGGTTCGTAGCTTTTTTCCGCAGCTATTTTACCACGATTCATTAATTGATGGTATTTGGTAGGCAACAAAGTTCTCCCCAACAAAGATAAACCGTACAAGATTCCTGTTCCTTCTACATACCCAAAGGCAGAAGGCAGCATATTTTTCAATCTTTTAAAGAAATAGTTTTTGAATTTAATTTTTTTGAGCTGCTTTTTATAAGCTTTGGCCTGAGTTTCTTGTTCTTGTTTTATGCGATAAAAAACTTTGTAAGCAGAATCCAAAATTGGAGGACAGGATTTTCTTGTTAATCCATCTTCTGTACTTTTATAATCCATGGCAATACCGAAGAAACCTGCATATCCAAATGTTTCATAATTTCCTGATTCTTCTATTTTCCTTCTTATTAACTCAGATCGTGTGTCGATACAAAATACCATCTGAGCGTCTGGTATAGTGCTATTTTCAGGTGATTGGTTATGGGTAAGTTGTTCAGCAAGCTCTTTTTGCCAGCTTATTTCCCAAGCTTTTAAAAATAAATAAGCCAATTCCTGTTGTTTTTCATTGGTAGTTTTAAAAGTAGGCACTACCTCTATCTTTAGGTTTAATTTTTCTGCGATTGTAAGCCTAACGGCCAAATATTCTAACATAGAGATGGGTGCTTCTTCTTTCCATCCCGAGTCGGAAGATTGACGTTGTTTAATATATCCCACCCAACCTGGAAGACTCGTTAAATGAAATTGAATGCTATGATGTATTTCTTCTTCGGAACAATTTTTAAATAATTGGTCTAAAGCTATAGAGGCTGATTGTGGCGTATCTTTATCTATCTGATAGTCTTTATCGTATTTAGCTAAACCCAACCAAGCTTTATAGAAGCCTTTTTCCCGGTTGGGCATTGGCCATTCTGCCAAACCTTCATCTAAAAAAATAGAAAGCCACTTGAGCATTAATCTATTTAGTTTCAGGTTATCGGTTTGTTCTTTTATTGCAGAAGTTTGATCAAGGATTTTCAAATACGTTTCCACAGGATCTTGGTAACCATTTTCTATCAATAAATTCTCTAATTCGCGGCTGTGAAGTTCTTTTCTATCCAGTGCTTCCTTAAATACTTCGGCTTTAGGATATCCTTGTGCATTGTAAAATGTAGAAGCTTTGTTTACGGCTTCCTTGAAATGATGTTCCTCAAAACCTGAAAGTTGATTGGAAGTGATGTAAGCATATAATGGCGAAGTTTTATCTACAATTTTAGAGATTTCTTCCAGGGATTTTTTCCATTCAGTTATTTTCATCTTACTTATTTTTAGAATTGAAAATGGTTTTGTGATAGGGTTGCGAATCATTGATTAACTTGAGGTAAAGCCAGGGGAACTTTTTATAGACTCCTAACTTCATTAAGAAAAAGCCGATTAAAAATATAATTCCAAAAACAATATGTACCCAAGAAATATCTACAGGGTGATCTGTTAGTGGTAATGGATGCATGAAGTAGGTCACAGCATTATAAAGCCCTGCATATAAAACAATCCCTAACACAAACATTAGTGTAGGATAAATTATTTTTTGAGACGTTGTTAAGCTCTTTTCTTTAAAAATGTTATAAGCTACTTGACCTACCGTTATGGCTACCACCAGCGTTAAAATAATTCCGCTATCGGCGCTGGTCCCTTTACCGGTTAAGAAAGAAAACAGAAGTGCTCCCAAACTTCCAAAAATGAGAACAGCAATAGCCTGCAGGGGTTTTATTTTAATTTTTAATTTTGAAGCAGGCTCACTTTTTTTAATTTCCTCACCTGCAGAAAGGAATAGATAAGCCTTGTAAAAGCCGTGTAAAATAAGGTGAGCTACAGCCGCATTAAAAAATCCCAAACCACATTGCATAATCATAAAGCCCATTTGTGCGATGGTAGAACAAGCTAATTTTTGCTTGATATTTACCTGCAGAAGTTTGGTGAACTGCGCCGTAACTGCGGTAACACCACCTATCACAAAAAGAATGGTTAAGGTGTGAGATGCAAAAAGCAAGCTGGAAAAGAAGGCCAATAAAATTCCGCCTCCATTCACAAAACCGGCGTGCATTAAAGCTGAAGCAGGCGTAGGTGACGTCATCACCGACATTAACCAACGCTGAAACGGGAATATGGCAGATTGAATAATGGCTGCTAATATTATCGCCAAGGCTGCTGAAATTTTTGCGAATAAAGGTAAATTACTCACCTGTTCGCTTATTTTTACTATAGTGAACTCACTAGTGAACCAAGCCAATAAAAATAAGCCCACACCAAGACAAAAAGAACCCAAGAGAAAAAACTTTTGGGCATAACTAGCTGCCGCTTTTGCCTCAGGCCAATCTTTATTGACACCTATTAAATTGGCCATAAAAATTCCCATAAAAAACCAACAGGCTAAAAACAGCAGGATATGATTGGCTATTACCAGAATTATTACCGAGAGCGTAAAGCCCAAACAATTTAAAATAAAACTTCTCCTGAATTTAAAACCAACAAGGTAATTTTTGGAATAGCTGGTAATAAGGGCCGCAAAGAATAATACAACTGTCCAGATAAGAAAGCTAAAACTATTGATATAAATTACTCCTCCTAATTTCCATTCAGGTAAGTTTGAATAACAAACCATAAGAAATACGAGGTTAGTAACAAACAGCACCCAAAGCAGTAAGTTTGCTAATGAAAAAAGGCCTGTAGCGTTTTTGTTTGCGGTTACTTGTGGAGATTTCACGAACATTTTCTGTGTTAAATTATTTATCGGTGCAAATGTCTAAAACATAATTCATATATTTTTATTTATATATTATATACAAACCATTAATTATTTTTATGTATTTTAAAATATTATTTATGAAGCAATTACCTATTTACAAAGCAGGCTTGATCTAGAATAACACAGATTTGAAAAACAGAATTTGAAGAATCAAGTACTGAAACTATTCCTGTGGTTAGGGTAACTTTTATGATATATTTCAGACAATCAGGAAATAATTAATTCAAAAAAATTAAATTTATCTCCGAATTATTTAGAAGATGTTCAAATTCATTTTTAATAAATTAATGGGTTGGAAAATTGACGGAAAATTTGATCCATCCATTAAAAAATCAGTAGTTATCGTGGTTCCGCATACAAGTTGGCATGATTTCTACGTAGGTGCATTTACCCGAAAAATCATTCAGGTAGATATTAATTACATTGCAAAAAAAGAATTATTTAAAGGTCCGCTTGGCGCTTATTTAAAATGGATGGGGGGAAGCCCGCTTGATAGAACAAAGGGACAAAACAAAGTAGAAGCTATCGCTCAGCTTTTTGAGGAAAAAGAAGAATTCAGGTTAGCCTTAGCACCCGAGGGAACCCGTAAAAAAGTTTTAAAATGGAAAAGTGGTTTCTATTGGATTGCTGTATCTGCAAAAGTTCCCATTATTCCTGTGGCTTTTGATTATGGAAAAAAAGTAGTGAAAATTGGAGAAGCATTTTATCCTACCGGAAATTATGATAAAGACTATCAACTGCTTCAGTTATTTTATAAACATGTAAAAGGAAAAACCGATCTCTAATTTTCTTTTTGCGTATTCATTTTAGCGGTCAGTTCTTTCAATCTGGCTTTTCGGTTTTCTTTTTCTTGGCGAAGTTTATTCTTTTTACGTGCCATCAATTTGGCATGCTTCGCTTTATTCTTTGTATTTTTTTGAGCACCTGACTTTGCCATTTTTATTTTTCAGCAAAGATAAATAATTGTTTACAAAAGCAACGCAGCACACTTTTATACGTTCAGTTTACTTTGTAAATTGAACTTTCTTTTTCTTGATAGCTCAATTTTATGAAAATTCTACATACGGCCGACTGGCATATTGGTAAAAAACTGCATAAACATTATTTATATGAAGATTTCAACTTGTTTATCAATTGGTTAATTCCATTAATTCAAGAACAAGAAATTGAAGTGGTTTTAGTTTCCGGTGATGTATTTGATTTGGCCAATCCCTCTGCCGAAGCTAGAAAACAATATTACCGAGCTTTACTTCAGCTTAGAAAAACCAATTGCCAGCTCATTATCACCGGCGGAAATCACGACTCTCCCAGTATGCTCGACGCTCCTAAAGAGATTTTGCAAGAATTAAATGTAACTATTGTTGGCGGAATGCCGGCAAAAATAGAAGAATGCTTAATTCCGCTTCAGAACAAAAAAGGAGAAACCGAAGTAATTGTCGCAGCGATACCCTTTTTACGCGATAGCGATTTACGCTCCATTGAAGAAGGTACAGTCTACGAAAATAGAATTGAAGCCATTCGAAGAGGCATCGAAGCAACTTTTAGCAAAGCTGCAGAAAAAAGCAAAAGTCTTTATCCTGAACTACCTGTTATAGCAATGGGGCATTTATATGCAGCGGGCATCGAAACTTCCGATAGCGAACGGGATATCCAAATCGGGAATCAAGCGGCTTTTCAAGCGAGTCAGTTTGGTGAAGAATTTAGTTATATGGCCTTAGGACATATTCATAAACCACAGCGTGTAAGTGCACAAATTCCCACATTTTATAGTGGTTCTCCACTCCCACTCTCGTTTAGTGAACGTAAAGATGAAAAGCGATTACTACTCATTGATACAGAAAAAGGTTTTGAACCGGAAAGCATTTCTATTCCAAACTTTAGAAAATTAATTCGCATTAGCGGAAGCATTCCTGAAATTAAAGGAAAATTAAAAAACCTTGAACTTCAAGGAAGCCTAACCAATTTAATTGAAGTTGAACTAAAAGAAGAAAATTACGACGCTAACTTAATTGCACAATTGGATGAATTAGTAACCACTTTTGAACAACCTAATTTTGAAATTGTTAAACACCGCGCCACCTTTAAAAATCAATTACGGGAAAGCGGAAAATTATTTGAAAGCCATCGACATTTAGAAGATTTAAAACCACAAGAAGTCTTTCAAAAATTATTAGCCCAACACAGTTATCCTGAAGATGTAAAAGAAAAAGTTACGATCGCTTTTCAAGAATTGGTAGAAGGAATAAACAATAATTAACGAATGAACAATCACTCGACTCCGCTCGAGTTGACAAGCTCGTATTTCAATGAAAATATTAAAAATAGCTTTTAAAAATATTAACTCGCTGCGCGGCGAGCACGAAATAGATTTTACTAAAGAACCGTTTTTGCAGAACAGTTTATTTGCGATTACCGGACCTACCGGAAGTGGAAAAACTACGATTCTCGATGTAATTTCCTTGGCCTTGTTTAATCAAGTACCAAGATTGGGAAAATTGAGTACCACAGAAGTTCTTAAGAAAGGAGCTATTCTTACCCGAAATCAGCAAGAAGCCTACGCCAAAATCACTTACGAATGTAAACAAGGAATTTTTGCTTCCACTTGGGAAATTTCTACCGCTAGAACCGGAAACCTTCGGGATTACCATATGGAATTGGCAAACTTGGAAAGCGGGCATCTCGATTTAAAAAAATCTGATGTGCCCGGCAAAAATGAAGAATTAATTGGACTAAGTTACGACCAGTTTATCAAATCGGTAGTCTTAGCGCAAGGTGAATTTGCTAAGTTCTTGCAAGTACCCAAAAAGGAACGTGGTGCTTTACTCGAAAAGATTACCGGAACGCAAATTTACAGAAACATCGGTCAGGAAGCGTATTTAAAATATAAAGAAATAGGAACGCAAATTGAAGGAAAGCGTTTAAAAATTGAAACCTTTAGAGAACAATTATTAGCTGAAGAAGTTTATGCGGAAAAACAAAATCAGGCTGAAAAACTTCAATTGGAAAAGAAAAATCTAAGTCTTTCTATTGAAAAAAACGCAGAAGCACTTCAGTTAAAAAAGAAGTTGCAAGAACAGCAAAATCAACTTTCAACTACAGAAAAGCAAATTACTGAAGTGGAAGCTGCAACCACTACATTTGAAAAGGACAAAGGCAGTCAGCTCAAACAGCATGAAGAAATTCAATTGTTCTCAGAAGAATTGAATTTGTGGCAAAACTTACAAAACGAGCAAAAAAAGAATACGGAAGAAATTGCTAAAATTCAGCATTATTTAAAAGAATTCAACCAACAACGAACGCATTTACAAACTGAATTTTCATCAACATTTCAACTCGAGATCACTCCAGAAAATGCTTCAGATAAATTAGCTATCTATAAAGAGAACCTTAGAAGATTAATTTCAGAACGAAGCGAATTATTATCGATTTATAAGACTTCAGAACAAAATATTTCCGGGTTTATGAAAGGTTTTCAGTTTGCATCGAAACCCTCGAATACAAAAGTTTTTTTGCAAGAAGTAAAAGAAAAACAAGCTGAAAAATCTTCTTCTTTTGAAAAATTGAAAGAGAAATTTCAGCTCCAAGAAAAATATATTCCTGTTTGGCAAGAAGAAATTCAGCAACAATTAAAACTGAATCGAGCAGCAGAAAAAGAAAGTTTTGAAATTCAACAACTCAAAAAAGAAATTGATCAAAAAACAAAAGAGCTTCAAAGTTTAGGTGATTCCTTAAAAAAATTACCTCAACAAGTTGAAAAACTTCAGCAAGAATTAAAACTGAAAAATGCACAGCTAGAAGCCAAGCAAAAAACTTTAGAAGTTGAGCAATTGCAAAAAAAATTGGAAGATTATCGCAAAGATTTAGTAGAAAATGAACCTTGCCCGTTGTGCGGATCGACTCATCACCCTTTTGCTTCAGCACATCCCGAAGTTGAAAACTCTTTAAAAACAGAGGTTGAGCAGTTGCAAAAAACAATTCAGCAATTACAAAAAGAGTTAACGCAATTAGAAACGCAACTTCAACAATTTCGGCAGCAACAGGAAAAGCTTGAAAAAGAATTTACACCAACTGAAAAACTGTTAGCTGAAAAAGAAAAGGAGTTTGAAGAAAATTTCAAGGTAATTCTTCAGCAGAGAAAAGAGCAATCTTTTGCTGAAATGGAAACGAAACTAGAAACTAATGTAAAAGAATTAGACCAAGCAAAACGACTTCAGGAAGACTTAGACCAACTTCAAAACTTAGCAGAAAAAGTAAAAGAGTTAGCAGAACTGATTACCAAAGGAAAAGCAAAAAGTGAAGCCATTGAATCACTTTTTAAAGGGACCCATTTTGAAAATGAAATTAGCACTGCAGAAACTTCCTGGAACCGTAATGAGCAAAATATCTACCAACAGCAGCAACTGTTAGCAACTACTGAAAAGAGCCTAGCAGAAGTTAACCAGCAGTTGGAAAAACTAAATCTAAACTTGTCCAACAAATTACAAGCAAAAGGCTATGCTAGTATCGAAAAAGCTTTATCCCTAAGACTTTCAGCTTACGAAGCGCAAACTTGGCAAAAAGAACGAGAGCAGCTTCAACAAAAGAATATTGAATTAAAAACACTTCAGCAAAAATTACAGGAAGAGATTAAGTTGCTAAAGGAAAAAGACACTGAAACAAGTTTAGAACAATTACAGGAAAAACTCCAGCAAGAAAAAGAAAGCTTGACCAAAAATGAGGAAGAACTCAATGAAGTTTCGCGCTTATTGAAAAACCAAACAGAAAATTTAAATAAAATTAAAAAGCTACAACATGAGATTGGAAAAGAATTAGAACAATCTGAACACTGGAAAATCTTAAATGATTTGATTGGCGATAAAACCGGAAATAAGTTTAACGATTTTGCGCAAGATTTAACCTTAGCGCAATTGCTGCAACTAGCTAACAAACGTTTGATGCATTTGAGCGATCGCTACCGCATTGACCAACCCACTGATGAGGAAGACGATAGTTTAGTTGCCATTGATGAACATATGGGTCGCCAACGTCGTTCTATCAAAACCCTTTCGGGTGGAGAAACTTTTATTTTGAGTTTAGCTTTGGCCTTGGCACTTTCTGATTTAGCTTCCCGAAATATCGAAATCAATAGTCTTTTTATCGATGAAGGTTTTGGGACCTTAGATCCGGAAACTTTAGACCAGACGCTAGATACCTTAGAAGTTTTACAAGCAGAATCTTCCAAAATGATTGGGGTGATTAGCCATGTAGAAAGTTTAAAAGAGCGCATCGCTACACAAATTCAACTTACACAAAACGGACAAGGCTATAGTAATTTGAAGATTGTATAAAAAAAGCCTCAATTTCTTGAGGCTTTCTTGTAATCTATATTCTATAATTTAAAAATCCCTATCTTCATCAAAAGCTTCTAAGTATTGAGCTACGCGTTGTACGAACTGTCCACCTAAAGCTCCATTAACCACACGGTGGTCATAACTATGCGATAGGAACATTTTGTGTCTGATTCCTATAAAATCACCTTCCGGGGTTTCTATTACCGCAGGAACTTTTCTAATCGCTCCTAAAGCTAAAATCCCTACTTGTGGTTGATTGATAATTGGTGTTCCTAATACACTGCCAAAAGTTCCCACATTGGTTACGGTATAGGTTCCGCCTTGGGTTTCGTCCGGTTTTAATTTTCCTCCACGTGCACGATTGGCCAAGTCATTTACTTTTTTGGCTAAACCAACTAAGTTTAACTGGTCTGCATTATGAATTACCGGTACAATCAAGTTCCCATCAGGAAGTGCGGCTGCCATTCCTAAATTAATATTTTTACGTTTGATAATTTTATCTCCATCAACCGAAATATTAATCAACGGGAAGTCTTTGATGGCTTTTGCTACCGCTTCCATAAAAATTGGAGTAAAGGTTAACTTTTCCCCTTCACGCTTAGCGAATTCATTTTTTACTTTATTTCTCCAATTCCAGATTTTAGTAACATCTACTTCAATAAAAGATTGTACGTGTGCTGAAGTTTGTACACTATTCACCATATGGTGAGAAATCATTTTGCCCATTCGGGTCATTTCAATAATTTCATCTTCCCCATTTACGCTGATAGGTGCTGCTGTTGGTTTAGGTGCAGCTTTTTGAGGAGCACTAGCCGGTTTTGAAGCCGCTTGCGGTTGTTGTTGCCCTCTATTTTTTACGTACGCTAAAATATCGTCTTTGGTGACACGGCCATCTTTACCGGTACCTTTTACATTTTCAAGTTCATCTAATCCTATATTTTCTTCTTTGGCAATATTCTTCACTAACGGAGAATAAAAACGCTCACTATCAGAATAATCATCGTTACTCGCCGTAGCTTTAGCTTGGCTTACAGTTTCTTCAACAGCAGCTACGTTTGCTGAAGATTCTTTTGTTGAAGTAGTGGCTTCACTTTGTTCTACTTCGCCTTCGGTTTCTATAATCGCTATGGTTTGCCCTACTTGAACTACATCATCGGGTTCAAAAAGTTTTTCTACCAAGACCCCATCTACTTCACTGGGAACTTCGCTATCCACCTTATCGGTGGCAATTTCCAATACTGCTTCGTCTTCTTCGATGGTATCACCAACTTCTTTTAACCAATTAGTTATTGTTGCTTCCGCAACACTCTCTCCCATTTTGGGTAATTTCAGTTCAAATCTTGCCATATTGTTAACTTGAAGGTGTTTTTTTTATTATCGATTGCGAATTTAATTAAAAAATCAATCATAAGGTTAAATAAATTTAAAACATCAACCTAAATAAATCTTAATTCTTTTTCTTCTATACAATATTAAAAAATATTTGGTTTTTTTTGAGAATATCTTTTGTCTCTTTACTTGGATTTACTAAAACTACCTGTTTAGAGATTTTCATTAAAGGTAAATCATCATAGTGATCTGTTACCATAGTATCTAAGTGGTTTACTTCAATTGAATTTAAATAATGGACAACTCCCTGTTTTTTAACATTTCTAACATTTTCAAAATCATGTTGATAGTTAGCTACAGGGGTATTTGTTGCTAAACAAACATCAAATCTTTCATTTAAAGCTATAATTTTCGCATAGCAATCTGGCGCTGCAGTAGCTAAAATTTTAATACCAAAAGTAGCATCTTCAAGTATTTGCAATTGGTTTCTATATTCTTTTAAACTAGACACAAAACCCTCCATATCTATTTCATCATATTCTTTAATAGCTTTTAAGATTAGAAATTTCATTTTAGAATGATTAACAATCTTCAGCAGTCTTAAAAAGATAGCTTTTAAAAGAGTATACAATAATTTAACATGAAGTTTTTTTAAACTAAAATTCAGCAGATACTTGATAAAAAAATGAAAGGTATTTATACGATATAGCGTACCATCTAAATCTATTACAAGTACTTTTTTATTTACTTTTTTATTACTTATAATCATTAGACCAAGGAAATCTTAGTAGTGTATTTTTATACATATAATAATCTGGTTTTACAACCGAAGTTTCAATAGTCCAAGTCATTACTGCTATTTCTATTGTTGCATGAGGAAACTTTTTTTGCAAATTGTTTTTTACAATGAACATTGTCTTTCCTGTATCTATAGCATCATCTACAATAAGAATTTTTTTGATAAAGCTTGAATCTTCACTTTCTAAATTAAATTCTAATTTGGTCTCCTGCAATTTATTCTGATCTAAATTAGAAATTTTATGCTTTACTTTTTTTGATTCCAAAACCCGGAACCAATTTAAAATGAAATACGGCAAAATCGAAAAAATCGGTTTTAGATAACGTTGTTTAAAATGGGTAGATGTTCTTTGTAAAGTAACAACCTCAAACAAGCAGTCTTTAATATTAGGATGTGTTTTAATAGCTTCTAACACATAGCCACCACCAGTTAATATACCTACAACTAAATCTGGTGCGGCATCAAGTTTTGACATCAATCTCAAACTATTTGCCTCAAAAGATTTAGTGTTTAAAGTTAGCACCTTCATTTACTACTTATTGATTTTTTTGAGATAAAATAATAGTTTTAAAATGCTTAATTAGTACTTCCTTCATTTAAAAACAATTAATGTAAAACCTACCGTTTTGATGATTAATGATTGTGATGTAACATTTAATCTGCTAATATTATTTTCATAAAGTAATAAAAATAGCTAATTAATGTTCCATCAATTCGACTATGATTTTAGTGAATTTTCAAAAGGTACACGGTGTAAAATACTTCTCCCTAAAGTCACCTCATCGGCATATTCCAGTTCGTCCCCTACGCCAATTCCCCGTGCAATAGTAGAAGTAGTCACTTCAAAATCCTGTAACTGTTTATATATGTAAAAATTGGTTGTATCACCCTCCATCGTGCTACTTAAAGCAAAGATGATTTCAGTTACTTCTCCCCTTTTCACCTTATCTATCAAAGTTGAAATATGCAATTGATTGGGTCCAACACCATCCATCGGACTTATTTTCCCTCCCAAAACATGATACAAACCTTTATATTGACTGGTATTTTCAATAGCCATCACATCGCGAACATCTTCTACTACACAAACGATACTTTTTTCGCGATTGGGACTGGCGCAAATTTCGCATACATCGTAATCACTAATATTATGACAGTTTTTACAAAATTTCACTTCGGTTTTTAAATCTACCAAAGCTTTTGCCAAATGCGTAGTTTGCTCTTCAGGCTGTTTTAATAAATGTAAGACTAAACGTAACGCTGTACGCTTTCCAATTCCCGGAAGTTGTGCCATCTCATGTACAGCATTTTCCAACAATTTTGAAGAAAAATCCATAGCTGCAAATTTACAAATTTAAAACGGGTGATTAGCGTTTTAACGTAAAATTACTTTTGAAAGATTTATTGATGGTGGTCCCGTCTGGAAGTTGCTCTACGTATTCTACCAAAAACCAATAATCGTTAGAAGGCATTTGTTTTCCGTGATAGCTTCCATCCCAACCTCTTGAAGAAGGTGATAAACTTTTTAAAAGCTTCCCGAACCTTGTGAAAATTAAAATTTTTGCGTCAGCGTTTTGTTGCTGAAAGCCTTTTATATTCCACGTATCATGAATACCGTCTTGGTTAGGCGTAAAAAACCTGGGATAATCAATAAAGGTGGTAGTTTTAAAACTGCTTCCACAACCTTCGGTATGACGCCCCGTAACTACAAATTGTCCGCCACCTTCTACGGTTAAAGTTAACGTATTGGTTTCATCCGGCTGTTTCCAATCTTCACCATTGATGCTAAATTCATAGGTTCCTATTCCGGTAACGTTAGAAATGGTGATGCTATGTTGTTCTTCAAAATTCAAATTACTTCGTTTTACCTCAAAACTTGGTGGCGCATCGGTATAGGCATCTAATTGAAAACTGCTTATTGCATAGCAATCGGTAAAACTTGCATCTTCTACTCTTACCCAGATTTCTTGTGGAAGGGAGGTGGTATTTTCAAAAGAAGCAGGGGTAATTATTGGATTATTTCTATGCTCTGCTTCATCTTGAGAAGTATAATAATTGACTTGATAACCGCTCCCCACATTTGACAACGCAATGGAATCATTGCTTGTTAAATGGTAAACAACCTTCCCGTCTTTATTTCCATCACATTCATAAAAATCGATTAAATTATCACCTACTGAAATTCCTGCAATAGTTACGCTAATAGATTCATTTTGGCTTGCGGAGCAAATAATACTTCCATCGATGTCTTCCACATAGGTATTGATTACCGTAATGTCTGTAGTTGAGTTAATAAATTGATCAACTTCAGCGCTTCCTGCAGCATCTAATTGAATTTCTTGTGTACTTCCGCCATTAATTTGGTATTCTACTATCGCATTTTCTGATCCTGAAAATAGGACTTCTACTTCTTTTGGAGCACAGATTGGATTCTCTGAAACAGCAATACTCACGTTTTCAATTTGGTTAATAATTAAATTGAATTCAGTAACATTGGTACATTGAGTAAGATTACTGGTAACTTTCGCATAAATGGTTTTTATAGTTTGTGAGGAAGTATAAGTATCTGCTAACGGGTTAAGATTATCGGTAGCATTGGCTAAAGTTTCATAAAAATTGACCACATTCTCCGATAAATCCGGATTAATACTACTTCTTAAATTTCCTAAATTAAAATTAGCACTACCGGTATCACTACATTCTTCTATATCTGCAATTAAATTTGCCACAGGTGGTTCAGGAAATGCTCCGGTTCCTTCAGAGACAGTTCCTGTCCAATTAATTTCAAAACCACCATTGCCGACTGGTCTATCGATAACAATATAATACGATTCTCCATCCAACACATTCATCCATTCCACATAGCTATCTCCATCTTCTCCTGGACCTTCAAAAGTTTCCATCGCCGCGTCACCAATACCTGTATGATTATTGGTTTGTCCTGCCGCAATGGGATTTGTCGTAGAACACCGGATAGGCGTAGTTAAACTGGAACAATCTTCATTGGGACCATATACCCAAAAATCATAATCTACTGATAAATCAGTATTTTCAGGAATCAAATCGAAACCTAACGTACCTGATTGTACAATATCTACCCGTATCCAAATAGAATTATGTTCTTCACTGGAACAACCGGAAACTTCTTGCACTCCTGCTCCACTAGCATTAGAACTAAAACTCCCGTTCCCGCAAATCACGATTGCATTTACACAATCGTTGGGTTGCTGTGCAATCCCAAAAAAAGGACACATGATGAGGAAGCTAAGGAATACAAATTTCATAAAACAAAGGAAAATAAAAAGTCAGTCTAAAAATGAAGACTGACTTTATGTTTTACAAAATTACAATTTATTTTTACTCCTTGACAATAATGAATTCCGATCTTCTATTTTGCGCGTCTTCTTCTTCGGTACAATTAGCTCCACAATCTATTTTCGGTTCGGTGCTTCCCATTCCTTGTCCACTTAATCTATCTTTTGAAATTCCTCTAGAAATTAAATATTGCACGGTAGATTGTGCACGTTCGTTAGAAAGCTTTTTGTTGTACGAAGCACTTCCTTTAGAATCGGTGTGTGATTTTACCATAATGTTCATCGTTGGATATTTCTGCATCACACGGACTAATTTATCCAATTCTTTAGCTCCTTGTTGCGTGATAAAACTTCTATCAAATTCAAAATAGATATTATCTAATTTTACTTCAGTTTCTGTAATTTCTACTTCTTCCGGAGTTAATAATATTTCTTTTTCATTCACGCCATCAACGGGTTTCTCAATCATAAGCATTTTGGTTTCGTAGCCCGGATTAGAGATCTCTAATTGATACGGATGTTCACAAGAAACTTCAAAACTTACTTTTCCTTCAGCGTTGGTTTTAGTCGTGGTAATTTTATTTCCTTGTTCATCTAAAATAGCCACCTCTGCATTGGCGATAAGAGCTTGCGTCTTTTCATCTTTAATTAAATTCAGTAATTCAGCTTTACAAATCCCTTTAGCGATGTAAAGTTGGTCAATGCCGTCACGATTGGAAGCAAAATAACCGTTTTTATTTTCCATATCCATACTGAAGGAGAAATCATCTTTTTCAGTATTAATAGGGGCGCCCATATTTTCTGCTTTTTCTTCTTCTTCTAAGTCAAAGCTAAACACATCAAATCCGCCTAATCCTTGTCTTCCATTGGTGGAAAAATACAATACATTTTCCCGAACGGAAGGAAACCCTTCTTTGGCTGGTGTGTTAATTTTATCACCTAAGTTAACTGGTTTCCCAAGGGAATCTTCCGAAAATTCAACTTTCCATAAATCGGTATCGCCTAAACCTCCCGGCATATCAGAAGCAAAATATAAGGTTTTCCCATCATCGCTCAAGGCCGGATGCGTCACAGAATATGCTGAGCTATTGATGGAAAGCGGTTTAATGTACTCCCATTCGCCATTTACTTTTTTGGCTAAATACAAACCTTGTTGCGCGATCTTGGTTCTTCCTTTTCCTTTTTTATATAAACCTTCTTCGTGACCATCTTTAGAAAAAACCATTAAATTCCCGTCTTTACTTATAGTTACAGGGCCATCGTGATGGTTAGTATTAATATTCTCTACAGGCTCCGGCTCTGCTTTTCCGTTTAGATCTACTTGAAAAATATCTAAAAATGGCTGGTTAGACCATTTATCTTTTTTATTGCTTTTATTTCTGGTACTTACAAAATACAAGGTATTTCCGACAGCAATGGGTCCAAAATCAGTAAATTCTTTACTGCTATATGGAAGTTTTTCTACCGTAAATTTCGCATCATCTGAAGATAACTTCGGAATGTAATTTGGGTTTTTTAAATGCGCTATGGCGCGGGGATCTTTCGGTTTTAACTCCGCAAACTTATCTAACTGCTCGTTAGCTTCTTTATATTTCCCTTGTGATTTTAGGGTCTGCGCATAATTGTAATAGGTTTCAGCATCCTGTTTTTTCTGTACAGCTTTGCTATACCATTTAGCTGCTTCTTGAATATTAAAGATTCTGTAATAACTATCGCCTAATTGTTTGTATACATAGCTATTGGCTTTGCCTTTATCTACTAATTCTAAATATTCATCAATGGCATCTACGTATTGATAATTAGCGAAAAGTTGATCGGCTTCTTCGGTATTTTGATTTTGTGCTACCAAAAAACCACTGGCCAAGAAGCTTCCCACAAGTAAATATTTTTTAATCATCATGTTAGTTGAGTTTAGGATATGGCTTACAATTTATAAAAGTTTTTCTGAATAAATTACTTCTCGATAAAATTCAAACTTAGAAGATTGTTATTTGCATCATCTATATTATTAAGTTTGCATAAAACTTATCATTCCGTATGAAACCTATCCATATCCTTCTACTTATTGGTTTATACTTCGCTGTATTAATGCTCATTTCTTATTTCACAGGAAAAAATGATAGTAATGATGCATTTTTTAAAGCCGAAGGAAAATCACCATGGTATGTGGTGGCTTTTGGTATGGTAGGTGCCTCCCTTTCAGGGGTTACCTTTATTTCGGTTCCAGGTTGGGTTCGAGCTTCTGAATTTAGCTACATGCAAGTGGTGTTAGGTTATCTGGTGGGGTATTTTGTGATTGCATTTGTGCTGCTCCCCATTTATTACAGCTTAAATGTCACTTCTATTTATCAATATTTAAAGGAACGTTTTGGGAATGTAAGTTATAAAACCGGAGCTTTCTTTTTCTTTATTTCCCGGGTTTTGGGAGCTTCTTTCCGACTATTTTTAGTGGCTACCGTCTTACAATATTTTGTTTTTGATGCGTGGAATATTCCTTTCTGGGTAACCGTTGTTATTTCCATTTTATTGATTTGGATTTATACTTCACGGGGCGGAATTAAAACCATTGTTTGGACCGATACGCTACAAACTTTTTTTATGCTGGGCTCGGTTATTATTTCTATTTATTTTATTTCTCAAGAACTGCAATGGAGTTTTCAAGACTTTTTTACGGCTCCAGAATTAGAACGATATACAAGAACTTTTCATTTTGAAAGTATTCTCGATAAGAATTATTTCTTTAAAGCTTTTTTTGGGGGTATGTTTATTACGATTTGTATGACGGGTTTAGACCAAGATATGATGCAGAAGAACCTAACATGTAAAACCTTAAGCGACGCTAAAAAGAATGTACTTTCCTATAGTTTTGTGTTTATTCCGGTAAATATTCTCTTTTTATTTTTAGGAGCACTTTTATTTATTTATGCCGATCAGCAAGGTATTGGGGTCCCCATCTTGGATGGAAAAGAAAAAACCGATTTGTTGTTCCCCGAAATTGCCCTTAACGGAAATATGGGACTTGGCCTAGGCGTCATTTTTCTACTTGGTTTAATCGCTGCTGCCTATTCTAGTGCCGATAGTGCGCTTACTTCACTCACCACGAGTTTTTGTGTTGATTTTTTAGACATTGAAAAGAAAGAAGCTTCCCTTCAAAAAGGACTCCGAAAAAGAATTCACATCGTGATAAGTGTTCTTTTGATTGTGGTGATTATCTCCTTTAAATACTTATTGGATAGTAGTGTGATTGATACCTTACTTACCGTGGCCAGCTATACCTATGGACCTTTATTAGGCTTATTCAGCTTCGGAATTTTTACTAAATGGAAAATAAATGACCAATGGGTTTGGTTAGTCGCTATTATTTCTGTAGCGATAACAGCAGTCTTAGGGAATTTACCCGCAGAATACCTTGGCGGTTATCATTTTAATTATGAGTTACTTATCGTAAACGGATTAATTACTTTTCTTGGCTTAGTATTGATTCGTCGAAAGTAAAACCAGTGTACAAGCTACTTCAACTTGTATATTATTTTCCCGAAGCATCTTATAAAAATCAGGATTTTCTGTACCGGGATTAAAAATCACCCTTCTTGGGTTTAAGCCAATAATGTATTTATAATAGTCACGTTGACGCTTCGGATTTAAATAGAGTGTAACTGTATCTATATGTTGAAAACCTTTCTGCTTGGTTTCTATTTTCACATCTTCTACTTCGCCTTCCCGTAAACCAATTGCTTTCGTGTTTTGCTTATGATCACGCAATCTTTTAATCGCCATATTGGAATATCGATTTGGTTTTAAAGAAGCCCCAATTACTAAAGTTTCATTTTTTTCAGACATTATTGTAACATGCATTTTTTTAGTTCGTCCTTAAGATAGAAGATGAAATAAACACCAGAAAATATTTAACCAAATTTTCATAGTTGAGGTAAAGAAATTTATTTGGTTAATAAAAAACCCGTCATTTTTTTTGACGGGTTTATAAAATACACAACGAATATTAACAAATTGTTAAATACTATTGTTAAATGCAACTTTTTAATAATTTATTCGTCTATTATAATAATGGGTGTTAGTTATAATTTATTTGAATTAGCCTTTAAAAAATCTATCAACTAACAGATTTATTTAGATAAACCCTTTGGGCACTAGCTTGAAGGGTTATTTTTTACCAATTAATTACCGCACTTGCCCATGTAAATCCACTTCCAAAAGCGGCTAAAATTACGTGATCCCCTTCTTTTATTTTACCTTGCTCCCAAGCTTCCGTCAATGCAATGGGGATGGAAGCTGCAGTTGTATTTCCGTATTTCTGGATATTATTAAATACCTGATCATCGTTAAGTTTAAACTTATGCTGAATAAATTGAGATATTCTCAAATTGGCTTGATGCGGAATCAACATATCAATATCAGAAACTTCTAATCCGTTATCTTGTAATCCTTCCATAATCACTTCAGAAAAACGCTGCACGGCATTTTTAAATACAAACTGACCGTTCATATAAGGATAGTACGGAATATCTTCTTGTGGATTCTCTGCTATAATTTCCGGGACCCAATGCATGGTACTTGGGCCTTTTAGAGATAGTTCTAAGGCATGTTTTCCTTCTGAATGTAAGTGCGTAGATAAAATCCCTTGTCCGTTATGGTCACTTCTTGTTAATACTGCTGCTCCTGCTCCATCCCCAAAAATCACGGAAACGCCACGACCTCTTGTCGTCATATCCAATCCACCCGAATGGTTTTCACTTCCAATCAAGAGTACGTTTTTATACATTCCGGTTTTGATAAACTGATCAGCAACGGAAAGTCCGTAGATAAAGCCGCTACATTGATTTCTTACATCTAGCGCCGGACAGGTGTGAATGTCTAATAGTTCTTGCACTTGCACCCCACAACCCGGAAAATAATAATCGGGACTTAACGTGGCAAACACAATTAAATCGATATCATCTTTATGGATGTTGGCTCTTTCCAACGCAATTTTAGCAGCTTTTGCTCCCATGATGGCGGTAGAATTTCCATCGCCTTTTTTAATATGTCGTCGTTCTTTAATTCCGGTACGCTCGGTAATCCATTCGTCATTGGTTTCCATCATTTTGGAAAGATCTTCATTGGTCACTACATTTTCGGGAACGTAATAGCCCAGTCCGGAAATTTTTGATTGATATAACATTCGTATTTCTTTTTAATTTTTTGAAGTAAAAATAGAAGAATCTTAAAATTCAACACGAGCAATATACATATTATTAAAATTGAAAGGAAAAATTGCGTTTAGTTATTATATGCACGCATAGGAAATAGAAGTATGGAATTTAAAATTTGGTTCTCGATACAGTTTTGCTTGGTTTCACTTAACAAAATCACTCGACCTGACAAACCTAAATAACTTTCAATGCCTATTGTCGCAAAGTATTGGTATGTTGGGTTCTGTTTCATCTAAAACTGTAATGGAAGGACATCCAAAAGTGTAACCCAAAAAGCCAAAAATGACTGTTGCTTTGTTTTTAAAAAGCTGGCCTGCCCATTGACCATAATATTTTTCTTCACTATTCTCTATTTGTAATGGAATTAAATAAGTGCTTTCCGCATCTATAAAAACTTTTTCATGAAGAACTTTTTTAGTATTTGAATCGATAACAATTAAATATCGATGTTCTACACTTTCACCTTTTTTTAAATCTTGGACATAGTAATCTAAATTATTTAAAGAAAACTTATAAGACTGCCCCGCTTTGATTCCTTTAAACCACCATTTCCTTCTATCATCTATAATAGAATCGTCAAATTTTTTCGGAAAATCTTGACTATCTATTTTACTCCAAATCATGGGTTTTAATTTTCCAGTATGAAAAGGGTTTTCCTTTCCCATAAACACTAAATTTTCCTCCCAATTTGTAATACTTCTTCCTAAATCAAATCCAAATTCATAATCTCCTTCTTGATTTTGATAATCGCTATAAGCCCCATATATATTCATACAAGCGATAGCAGGCAAATCTTTAATAGAGAAATTGATGATGCTATCGTTTGCCATCATATATACAAATATCCTATCTGATTCTGATAATTTAAGTTGACTTAAAAGTTCTCTTCTCTGATTTTGATTTAATCTAATAGTATCTTTAGACAGGTCACTTTTTGTAAGTATTAAATTTTTATTTCTATCACTACCCTCATTGTAAGCATTTTCAAAATAAGTTTCAGACAAATTCAAAAAAGCTGTTCTTTCTTTACTATCATTATCTTTATAGTAAGGTATGACATTATATAACTTAATATCAGATTCAATATATGAGTTTGATAAAAACCCGTCGAATACATAAACCGTATCTGAGTTTTTTTCGACTCCTACCCATTCGCCTTTAAATGTTTTTTCTTTATCTTTTATTTGATCGGTAATTGTAGTTTTTTCAAGAATTTTCAACGAAGTATTTAATGGGAATTTACCCAAAACATTTCCTTTTGGCGAATCCCTATAATTTAATCCAGACCTTGCCACAACATACTTATGCTCATAATATTTTGGCGTTTCTATGCTTTTTTTGCTGACTACTGAATCTTTAGGAAGTTCTGTTGAGGTTTGTATTTCAACTTGCCTTTCAGTCTTGGGTGTTACTGAGTTTTTTATGTTTTCTTTACAACTGAAAATCAAAATTATTATGGATAGAAGAAATAATTGCAAAGAAATTTTCATGAAACGGAGATCATTTAATTTTTCTAAAAGCTTTCACTTTAGCTAAAAACTAAGTTAGTAAAAATTCCCGACTTCTATCCTCGTTCAGTTGTATCTCGCTCAGCTATTATTTGATACCTTGTTTTGTTTTTTTCTCCTATTTTTTCAAATAGATTTAATACCAATCCTTTTTTTAGATCCCTACTGGCAGTGGCTGAAGAAATATCTTTAAAAACATTCATATAATCTTTTCTTGAAAATTCCTTTTTGTTGATGAAGTTAATAAAATACTCAAGACGGTCATTTTCCGTTAGCGTTCTATTATTGTAAGCCAAAAGCTTATTGATAGAAGTATCGATAACTGTAAGCATATATTCAATAAACTTGGTAGAATTTCCTGCTCTATCACTTTGTGCTAAAGCTTGATAGTATTTTTCCTGATCTTGACTAATTAATGTTTCAAAAGGTAAAAACTCAAAAACAGGATATCTTTCCATTAAAATTAGAGTTTGCCATAATCTTCCCATTCTTCCATTACCGTCTAAAAACGGATGAATAAATTCCATTTCATAATGAAAAACACAACTCTTAATTAACTCAATTTCTTCTGATTTTTTTAAATACTCAAATAAATCTTTCATCAAATAGGGAACATTGGTAAATGAAGGGGCTAGGTGTTCAATTTTTGAACCTTTTGCAATTCCAACTCCTTGTTTTCTATATTTTCCGGCATCATCAATCAAGTTCTTCATTAAATGTTGATGTGCTTTCAGAAAACTGCTTTCCTTATGCGGATCATATCGATGCAAATTTTCATAAATCTCGATCGCATTTAGAACTTCAACAACATCTTTTTTAGGGCCAATAACCCTTTTCTTTTCTAATAGTGCGGTTATTTGTTCTTCCGTAAGCGTATTTCCTTCGATTTTTAAAGAGGAATGAATAGTTTTAATTCTGTTTTGCTTTCTCAATTTAGGAGAAGCTTTGTTTAAGTAATTCGCGTTAACTTCTCCTATTTTTTCTGAAATAGAAGTTATTAACTTTAATAGTTCTGCAGTGATTTGGTAAGGTGGCTTCATTTTATGATAGTATCAAATGATGCTATCAAAGATACATTCATTTTGGGAAATATAAAGTTGGAATTTTCACTACACTAAATTTTCCAGTCTATTCCTCCCCTATTTTTCAACCAGCGGTTTAAATCCTCCATAAACCATTCTACTGACATCAAAAATCAATTTTTCTGCGTTGGTTTAGGGTTCGACTAATGCTGCCATTCTTGGGTCTTGAGGTACTTTTTTGTTGACGGAATCCCATACTCCTTTTGAAGGAAAAACCACCCGACCGAATACAATTTCTTCGTCTTCTTTTGCTTCTACAGCTTCTGTAAAAGATTTTGTGCCTTCTAAAAACAACTCATCCCCTACAAATTCGAAATAAGCAATAGCTCCATATTCTTTCCAAATTTTCAGCTATCCCTCTTTATTTTCCTTGATTAAATAAACCATATTTTCATTAAATAGCGACAAATGATCACCTAAGCAGGAAAAGAATTCTTTATCGGTATCTTCTATAATTTTTAAGGCTTTTTGTAACACCATCGCTCCCTCGGGAGTTAATTTAATGACTTTAGCTCTGGTATCTACAGGATGTTCATGCCTTGCTATAAATTCTTTTTTCTCTAGCGTTCGCAAGACTTTAGAAACCATCATCCTATCAGAATTGCTTTGATTAGCGATATCTACTTGCGTTACTGTATCGTTTTTTTTGGAGAGCCAACCTAAAGCTGCTAAAAGTACAAATTGGGTGTGGGTTAGGTGTAAAGGATCTAAGACTCTTTTTTGTTTGCGTTGCCACAACAAAGTTACCTGGCCCAGTAAATAACCGGGACTATCGTTTGGACTTTTAAATTGAAATTTAATTTCTTTACTCATGATAAGTGGGAAGCATTTGTGATAAAATTAGCTCAAAATCGTGTGGGTTAATTTCAAAGAAACCAAACCGAAATGGATAGCCCCATCGTTGTTTATTGGGAATAAATTCTAACTCATTGATCAAAGGGATAATAGAAACGTCCTGATGATCAAAAAATTCGACATCTCTTCTAAATAGACAAAAATCTGCCGACATTTGAAAGGGATAAATAGCCTCATTTTTTACTTTTCCGATGGCTGTAAATTCCTGGCATTTATCAGGTTTTCCCATGGTCTGTTTACTGGAATAGTAAATCACAAAATCGCCTTTTTTCATTCGTTTTAATGGAGCTATTTTACCGTGACAGGCTTGTGCAAAACCGTCGGTAATTCCTTTTTTTACATGGTCTTTGGAGGCCACAATGATCCAATATTTCTCTTTTTGTCCCATAAATGTAGAAACTATTTTGTTTCTAAAAAAGTAAGTTTGTAACCATCCAAGTCTGTTACATGAAATGCCCTGCCAAAAGGAGTTTCTATAATGGGTCCGGTGGTGGTCACCTCGTTACTGATAAATCTTTCTTTTAATTCTTCCACGTTTTCGTTGACGGCAAACCAAAGCGCAACACCTATTCCCAATGCTTTGTTTTCGATGGGTTCAAGTGGGGTGCGAATGGCAAAACTAGCTTCTCCTTTACGATACTTAAATACATAGGCTTGCGGATTTGAATTTTCAATTTCAAAGCCTAATTTTTGGGTATAAAACTCTTTGGATGCTTCTAGGTTGTTTACTTGTAGGGATGCAAATGTTAATTGTCTCATGGTTTTTATTTTATTATGTTGTTGCAAATATAATATACACGACAACAAAATAACTATGATTTAATAATTTATTTTTTGGTTAGTTGTTTAAATATTTGGGAGTTTTATGGTTGTATTTGCAAAATACAACTACAATTGCTCACTAAGTTTGTAACCTATTTTAGTTTGTTACTTTAAAATATGTCATTATACCAATTAATATCATAATTCCATAAAATGCCAATGATATATTTAGATACAAATTCAAGTATATTTTTTTAAAAGGAACAAATACTTTTTTCATATACATTTTCAAGTAATAAATAACAATGGCTGGAACTAATGAAAGTAAAGAAATAACTATAATAGATGCTATTAGTGTCATTGAAATCTCTTCGAAAGTAGCATTAATTCCAATATTTTCAGTTAAATGATAATAAATAATGAAATTTAGAACAATTGAAATTATTAAAAACATTGGTCTTTTCATTCATTGGTTTTTATAAAAAATATAAGTTTTTTTTCAAATCTCATATTATGATAATCAAGAATTGTAGTTTTCTCTTTCTTCATAAGAATCCCAGTTAAATTCGTAATTCCATTCGGAACGCTCAAAATAATCTTGAAAACGTATTTCCCCATTAGATTTAACACAAAATATAAAATTCTCAATTCTATTAACTTTAAATGTCAAAATATAATAATCTAATGGTGCAAAATTTAGCTTAAAACCTTTAGTATTAGTTTCTTTTCCTATTATTGATTTTGAATCGGTAAGCTCAATTTTTTTTATTTTTGTTTTTTCCGATATTTTTGCAATGGAAAGTGCTATAGCTGCTTCTTTATCTAAAAAATTAGAGCTTTCTTTTTTCTTAAAAATTGATTTAATTTTATTGCCAATATCTTTCCACGCATCTAAATTCTCATTTATATTTTTTCCTTGAAAAAATAAAGCTCCTCCAAGAATTATTATTGTAATCCACCAATCTGCACCTCCACCAATATCTGCTTCAGCATAATCAATTTCATAATCTTTGAACTTTTTAGATAGTTCTTTTTTTTGATTTTCATCTTCTTGTGGTATGACAATTCGCATATTTTATTTTTGAATTGAGTAATTAAATTCAGGTTGTATTTTTTTCCTACCTAATAATCAGTATAGTAAAAATCTAAGTTTATGATAATAAAGATAATGTTTTTCAATTTACAATTGACCTTAGGAATTAGAAGTTAATTCTAACGTAGTTAAATCGACCGTAATTGCGGTTATTATATATTAGCCACAGGTTTTTCTCAGTCTGTTCGGATTAAATTTCTATATTTTGTCCATACATAGACATACTCACGAATTTCTTGTACTCGGTTATTAAAATTAATTTTTATTATTAAAATAATCCATTGTTTGCGTAACATCATTTCTGTACTGCATCGAGCAAATAACAATAGTGGGATTATTAATCGTTATTAATTCTCCAACGTAGGTTTCTCTTTCTTCGGAACTACCACTAACCAAAAATCCGTTGAAATATTCGGTTTTGTTTAGTTATAGTTTTTTCAGTTTAGTTCCCGTTTTCAAAGTTCGACCGAATAAGGAATTCCAAGTCGATGATTTTCCTTAATTTCTTTTTCTTATTACAGAGATTAATAGCTTATTCATATTTCACTTAATCATATTCCAAATATTTTTTATAATCGGATTCAGATTTTATTCTTTGAAAAACGTCAAAAATCTGACCGTCATTAAGCCCGTTGCTGCAAGATGTAAAGCCAATTTATTTTTTTGTTCTTCAGTTAATTTAAAATTATTTATTCTTTATTTTATTCACGTGTGTTTGTTCAACTTATCCCTAAGTAATTACACTTAACTAAATATAACAGTTTTAGCTAAGATTTTACCGGACAAACCAATTTTCAGTAACTGTACAACTTAAATTATTACTTAAAAAAAGAAAGCCCAATCGTGAATAATTGGGCTTTCTTAAAAATTTATCTTGATTTAAAAACTAATCGAGATACTTCTTAAAATGATTGATCTTTACTTCGGCTTTTAAATCGTGTAATAGATTATACAAGCCAAAAAAGGTTCTATTAATGTAGAGAAAATGCTTACTTCCACGGTTACCGTTCATTTTTCGGAGTTCGGTATCTTTACTGTATTTTTCGCTTAATTCTGTAATCTTGTTCCAAAAGCTTTCGTCTGAAAAATCAAAGGTTTCTTGATGAAACGGACTGGTAAACAGGCTCAACATCTCGTAGAATAGGTTCGAGAAATAATCGATTTCTTTTTCGGTATCATCGGGTCTTAAAATCTCTAATTCCGAGAGCTTCGCTAAAAAGAATTTTCGATTGTTGATGTTTTCAGGAACCGCTAATTCAAAATAAGGTTTGTAGAATTCTTCTGGTACTTTTTTAATACAACCAAAATCGATGGCTATTAAATTTTGGTCTTCGTCGATTAAGAAATTTCCGGGATGCGGATCGGCATGAACAGCTTTTAACTCGTGCATCTGGAACATATAAAAATCCCAAAGCGCTTGTCCTAATTGGTCGCCTTCTTCTTTGCTAAAATCTTTCTTGACAAAATCGCTTAAATGTTCGCCCTGCATCCAATCCATCGTGATGATGCGCTCACTGGAAAGTTCTTCGTAATACTTCGGGAAACGTAAATTTTCAATCTTAGCACATGCTTCAGAAATAAATTTACTTTGCTCGACTTCCAGTTTATAGTCGGTTTCTTCCAGCAACTTCCCTTCTACTTCCTTAAAGTATTTTTCAGAATCTTTTCCCTGTAGGTTAAACATTTTTGTGGCCACAGGTTTTACCATCGCCAAATCTGAACTAATACTATCGGCTACGCCGGGATATTGAATTTTCACCGCCAGCTTTTTTCCATCTTTAGTGGCTTGATGCACCTGCCCAATACTTGCCGCATTAACAGAATTTGGAGTAAATGAATCGTATAAATCTTCGGGATAAGCCCCTTGGTAATTCTTAAAGGTTTTGCGCACCAAAGGGGCTGAAAGTGGTGGGACGCTAAATTGCGCCAAACTAAACTTCTCCACGTAAGCGCTGGGCAATAAACTCTTTTCCATCGAAAGCATTTGCGCTACTTTCAACGCACTTCCTTTTAAGTTTTTGAGTCCGTCGTAAATATCTTCGGCGTTATCTTTATCGAGTTCATCTCGGGTAAGGTCTTTGTTGAAGGCTTTCTTCCCGTAATATTTCAGGTAGTTCCCTCCTATTTTTACGCCAGTTTTCACGAGCTCGGAAGTCCGCCCTATTTTTCCCGTAGGTATTTTGTCTATCGATTTCATTAGGCCATCCTTTCTTTAAATAAAAACTTCCCAAAATCGAGTACACGCTCTAAAGGCGTATTATCAAATACATCAAAAACGGTATTGACTGATTTTTCAATCGCTACATCGGTTTTTTCAAATTGCGGAGAGTGATCGTCCATCCAAAACTTCAGCAGGAATAAGGTTTGTAACCAAGCAGCTTCTGAAAATATGCGTTCGTTTCGCTGTAATAGCTTTACATTTTTGTCTTTGTTATCTTCTTCAATTAAGCCTTTGACAAAACTTATTATTTTCTTTCGCAAGCCTTTTAACTGACTTAAATTTTTTAAAGGTTCGCGATGTTCCTTCAGCATAAACAACACATAGCTTCTGTTGGCGGTAAGCATTTCGAAAAAAGTGAAATAAAAGGTAAGTAGTTTTTCTCGACTGCCAAACTGCTCTACTTCCGGAGATTTATGCATTAAATCGATGCTCTTTTGGTAAAAAGTGTTCCAGATTTCTTGCTGCACGCCTTCAAAACTACCGAAGAATTGATAAAATTGCTCTTCGGTCATTTTATTTTCTTTGCAGAATTTATAGACTGTTTTAGGAGTAGTTTCGTGCTCTAGAACGTATTCCATATAAATCGTGATTACCCGCTCTTTCGTCAATTTTACAGTAGATTTTTTTGGGGTAGTTGTTTTCTTCGTTGTCGCCATAATTCAATTCTTTCTTCAAATTTACCATTTTGTTTAATTTATTTGCTTTAAACTTAAACAAAATGTTTGTTAAATAATTTCATATTAATATCTACAACTTTTATACCTACTTCTCTATTTAACTTGTTGAATTTCAAAATATATAATTATGCGTACAGATATGAATTTTTTATAAAGCGTCATCCTGAATTCATTTAAGAATCAATTCAAATTGAATTGAATATTTAAGCAAATAGTTCTAATCAAATGACAAACTCATCTTATTCGCTGTCAGTTTGTCACTTTCCTTTTAATGGTATTTTTTTTGACCAGTTGTAAGCCAATAACATTTAAAAAATTCACAATAGATATGGCAACAGGAAAGATTAATGTTTCGGTAGAAAATATTTTTCCGCTGATTAAAAAATTCCTTTACAGCGACCACGAAATTTTCTTACGAGAGTTAATTTCTAACGCTACCGATGCAACTTTAAAACTAAAACACTTAACCAGTATTGGTGAAGCTACGGTGGAGTATGGCAATCCGGTTATTGAGGTAAAGGCTAACAAAGAAAATAAAACCCTTCATATTATTGACCAAGGAATTGGGATGACCAAAGAAGAGGTTGAAAAATATATTAATGAAGTTGCTTTTTCCGGAGCGGAAGAGTTCTTAGAAAAATATAAAGATTCTGCGAAAGATAGCGGAATCATCGGTCATTTTGGACTTGGTTTCTATTCTGCCTTTATGGTAGCCAATAAGGTTGAAATCATTACCAAATCATACAAAGATGAACCGGCAGCTCACTGGATTTGTGAAGGAACCACCGATTTCACGTTAGGGGACGCTGATAAAACAGAAAGAGGTACCGAAATTATTCTTCATCTCAATGATGATGAAACGGAATTTTTAGAGGAAAACAGAATTTCTGAGTTACTTACCAAGTATAACAAGTTTATGCCGGTACCGATTAAATTTGGTACAAAGGAAAAAACGCTTCCAAAAGCTGAAGATGCACCGGAAGATGAAGAACCTAAAAAAATTACGGTTGATAACATCATTAATAACCCGGAACCGGCTTGGACTAAACAACCTACCGATTTAGAAGAGGAAGATTATAAAAGCTTCTATCGTGAGTTATACCCGATGCAGTTTGAGGAGCCTTTATTCCACATTCACTTAAATGTAGATTATCCGTTCAACTTAACCGGAATTTTATATTTCCCTAAGTTAAGTAACGATATGACGATGCAGCGTGATAAAATTCAGTTGTATCAAAACCAGGTTTTTGTAACCGATAATGTGGAAGGGATTGTTCCTGAATTTTTGACCATGTTGAAAGGGGTGATCGATTCTCCGGACATTCCATTGAACGTTTCTCGTTCTTACCTTCAGGCTGACGGAGCGGTAAAGAAAATTTCAAGCTACATTACGCGTAAAGTAGCCGATAAATTAAAATCGTTGTTCAATAACAATCGGGAAGATTTCGAAAAGAAATGGGACGATATTAAAGTGGTGATTGAATATGGAATGCTTACCGAAGACAAGTTTTTTGAAAAAGCACAAAAATTTACCCTTTACCCAACAGTTGATGGAGAATACTTCACCTACGAAGAGTTAGAAGAAAAAATTAAAGAAAACCAAACCGATAAAGACGGGAAAATGGTGATTCTTTACGCTTCCAACAAAGACGAGCAACACAGTTATATTTCTGCAGCGAAAGATAAAGGTTATCAAGTATTATTATTAGATACGCCAATTGTTCCGCATTTAATTCAGAAATTAGAAACTTCTAAAGAAAATATCTCCTTTGTTCGTGTAGATAGCGATCACGTAGATAATTTAATTAAGAAAGATGAAGATAAAACTTCTAAGCTTTCTGAGGAAGAACAAGAAAAGTTAAAAGCTGATTTTGAAAAAGTAGTACCTAAGGAAAAGTACACTATTCAATTAGAGGCGATGGATAGTAATGCGGCTCCGCTAATTATTACCCAACCCGAATTTATGCGTCGTATGAAAGAGATGCAACAAACCGGCGGTGGCGGAATGTTTGGTATGGGCAATATGCCGGAAATGTACAATTTGGTTGTAAACACGAACAATGAGTTAATTTCTAGCTTAGTTGGCAAAGAAGAAGCCGAGCAAGAACGCATTATCAAGCAATCTTTAGATTTAGCGCGTCTTTCTCAAAACCTTTTAAAAGGAGAAGAATTAACGAACTTTGTGAAGCGTAGTTTTGAGATGATTAAATAAAAAAACGTAATAGCATAATAAATTTAATATTACATCGTTAAATATAGAAAACCGTCTTACCAAATAAGGCGGTTTTTTTATATTTGCATTAACCTTAAAAAAACTTATGAATACGTTCACTGCTATTTACGAAAATAAATGGTTAACCCTGATTGACGATGCCACTTCGCAGGAAGTAGGGAAAATTAGTTATCAACAACCACTTGATATTTACATCTCTATTAATGAGGATAAATTTCAACTTTCTCCTGAAAAAAGAAAAATTAAAATTTTTAAAAACTACAAGAAAATAGACACTTTGGTCAAATACAATTTCTTGGGTAATTACAAGTCTAAAAAATCAAAATTCAGAATAAAAGGAATCTCCAGTTGGAAAGGTGGAACTAAATTAGTTGATAAAAACGATAATTTACTCCTTAGTGTCACTAATGAAAATGGCTTTACCAACAACGGGAAATATAAAATCCAGACCCATCAAGATGAAGTTGCCCCTTACTGCATCCTTTTAAGTTTGCACCTCCATCTAAAGGCATCTAAATCAAATATGCTTGTTCCCATGATTACTGCCATTTTATCGGTAACTTTACTCAGAAATTTCTTTTACTAATTTAAGCTAATTATGAAACAGGTTTACCCATTTTTGTTCATTCTTCTTTTACTGAGTTGTAAAAACGACCCTAAAAACACTTCAGAAACAACAGAAGACCCCATCACTACTACAGAAGAAAAAAATAACGCCGCTAGAAATCTTGCTGAAACGATAGAAACCACCCATCACAAAGAAGATTTTTTTAATAACCAAGCGATATCCTTCAATCTTAAAGTGAATTTTGGCGGAAAACAACGTATCAATGGAAAAATAACCATGCTCACCAATTCTACAAAAATTAAGCTTGAAAAAGAAGATGGTACTACTTTAGTTTATGATGGTGACGATGTCTTCCTATATCCAAAACAAAATAATTACGACGCAGCAAGGTTTGATATCTTTACATGGCCTTACTTTTTTACCATGCCTTTTAAATTGACCGATGAAGGTACAAAATGGCAAGAGAAAAAAGAGCGCCAATTAGATAGCACTAATTACCTTACTGCAAAATTAACTTTTGAAAATAATGTAGGTGATGCGCCAGATGACTGGTACATCATCTATGCCGATAAACGAACCCATTTATTAAAAGCAGCCGCTTATATTGTTACCTACGGAAAAGATATTGAAACGGCAGAAGAAAATCCACATGCCATTGTTTATGATCGTTACTTTACCGTGAAAAGCGTTCCGGTAGCCAAATATTGGAAGTTTTACAATTGGAGCGAAGAAAAAGGAATTTATGGCGAACCTATTGGCGATGCTGAAATTTCTAAACTAAAATATTTCCCGGCAGAAGAAGCCACTTTTACGGTCCCGGAAACGGCAGTAAAAATCCAAAGATAAATTTATCTAAAAGCCTATAAACGCTATTGGAAAGAATAATTATCCTTGTATCTTTGCGTTTTTAAAATAAAACCATGATCAACGTAACTTTGCCTGACGGCAGTATTAAAGAATTTGAAAGCGGCACTACCGTATTAGAGGTCGCCAAAAGCATTAGTGAAGGTTTAGCCAGAAATGTGATTTCTGCAAAATACAACGGGACTACCGTTGAAACCAAAACCTCACTGACCACCGATGGTTCTTTAGTACTTTTTACCTGGCGCGACGATGAAGGTAAAAAAGCCTTTTGGCATAGTACTTCCCACGTGATGGCACAAGCCATTCAAGAACTATATCCGGGTGCTAAATTAACTATTGGTCCGGCAATCGAGAATGGTTTTTATTACGATGTAGATTTTGGAGAACATAAAGTATCTGAAAACGACTTCAAGAAAATTGAAGATAAAATGTTGGAAATTGCACGCGGCAAACACGAGTTTGTGATGCGTGAAGTTTCGAAGCAAGATGCTTTAGATTTCTATAAAAAAGAAAATAATCCTTTTAAGGTTGAATTAATTGAAAACCTTCAGGATGGAGATATCACTTTTTGCGATCACGACACTTTTACCGACTTATGTCGTGGCGGACACATTCCCAACACCGGAATTATTAAAGCGGTAAAATTAATGAACATTGCCGGAGCTTACTGGCGAGGTGATGAACACAACCCGCAATTAACTCGGGTCTATGGAGTGTCGTTCCCAAAACAAAAAGAATTAAAAGAATATTTAGAGCTTTTAGAAGAAGCCAAAAAACGTGACCATAGAAAATTAGGGAAAGAATTACAATTATTCACCTTCTCCCAAAAAGTAGGACAAGGTTTACCTTTATGGTTACCAAAAGGAGCTGCCTTACGGGAACGTTTAGAAAACTTCTTGAAAAAAGCACAAAAAAAAGCCGGTTACGAACAAGTAGTTTCACCACACATTGGTCAAAAAGAATTGTATGTGACTTCCGGTCACTATGCAAAATACGGAGAAGACAGCTTTCAACCCATAAAAACTCCTAATGAAGATGAAGAGTTTTTATTAAAACCTATGAACTGTCCACACCACTGTGAAATTTTCAATTCACAATCGTGGAGTTACCGTGATTTACCCAAACGCTTTGCTGAATTTGGGACGGTTTATCGTTATGAGCAAAGTGGAGAATTACATGGATTAACCCGTGTAAGGGGATTTACCCAAGACGATGCCCATATTTTTTGTACGCCAGACCAATTGGACAATGAATTTAAAAAAGTAATCGATCTTGTCTTGTACGTATTTGGTTCTTTAGGCTTTGAAAATTTTACGGCTCAGGTTTCTTTAAGAGATCCTGAAAACAAGGAAAAATATATTGGTGAAGAAGAAAATTGGGTAAAAGCAGAGAATGCAATTATCAATGCTGCCAAAGAAAAAGACTTAAACTATGTCATTGAGACAGGTGAAGCTGCCTTTTATGGTCCTAAGCTAGATTTTATGGTAAAAGATGCCTTAGGAAGAAGTTGGCAGTTAGGAACCATTCAAGTAGATTACAACTTGCCAGAACGTTTTGATCTAACCTATAAAGGTAGCGATAACGATCTTCACCGTCCGGTAATGATTCACCGAGCTCCATTTGGAAGTATAGAACGTTTTGTAGCCATTTTATTAGAACACACAGGGGGTAACTTCCCGCTATGGCTAATGCCTGAACAAGCTATCATTCTGACTTTGAGTGAGAAATATGAAAAATATTCACAAAAAGTTTTAAATTTGTTAGAAAATCACGAAATTCGCGCCCTTGCTGATGATCGTAGCGAGACTATGGGTAAAAAGATTCGTGAGGCAGAAATGAACAAACTGCCTTATATGTTGATAGTTGGCGAGCAAGAAGAGCAAGACGGCACGGTTTCTGTACGAAAGCATGGTGGAGAAGATTTAGGCGCAATGAAAATTGAAGAATTCGCCGAAATTATAAATAAAGAGATAAATTCTTCTCTAAAACCTTTTACAACTGAAGTTTAATTTAAAATTATAGAGTTATAGCAATACGTAGAAAAAAATCAAGAGGTCCGTTAAGACAAATAAAGGAAGATCCGCATAGAATCAATGATAAGATTCGTGCGAAAGAAGTTCGTTTAGTAGGTGATAACGTTGAAATGGATGTTTACCCTATTAAAAAAGCTCTTGCCATCGCTGAAGAACTTGGTTTGGATTTGGTAGAAATTTCTCCAAATGCAAAACCTCCTGTTGCAAAAGTGATGGAATACAAGAAGTTTCTTTATGAGCAGAAAAAACGTGAAAAAGCCATGAAGCAAAAAGCTTCTAAGGTGGTGGTAAAAGAAATTCGTTTTGGTCCCAATACAGATGACCACGATTACGAATTCAAGAAAAACCATGCTCAAAAGTTCTTAGAAGATGGTGCTAAACTAAAAGCGTACGTTTTCTTTAAAGGTCGTTCTATCGTATTTAAAGACAAAGGAGAAATTTTGTTACTTCGTCTAGCTACAGATTTAGAAGAATACGGTAAAGTAGAGCAAATGCCTAAATTAGAAGGTAAACGTATGACAATGTTCATCGCTCCTAAGAAAACAAAATAAACAGGATTTTCTTTAAAATAAATAAGAGAGATAATTAAAAACAAGGATAGTAATGCCTAAAATGAAGACAAAATCTAGTGCTAAAAAACGTTTTAAGTTAACTGGTACTGGAAAGATCAAGAGAAAGCACGCTTTTAAAAGCCACATTTTAACAAAGAAGTCTAAAAAGCGTAAGTTAGCTTTAACACACAGTACATTAGTACATAAAGCCGACGAAAACAATGTTAAACTTCAATTACGTTTAAAGTAATTACGGTTTAACCGGTTCAATTAATATAAACCATGGAGTATGGCCTGTAAAAAGTGTTATTGTAAATAACCGCCTGCTACAAAAAAATAATTAAAATATGCCAAGATCAGTAAATTCAGTTGCTTCAAGAGCTCGTAGAAAGAAAATCATGAAGCAAGCAAAAGGTTACTTCGGACGTCGTAAAAACGTTTGGACAGTAGCTAAAAACGCGGTTGAAAAAGCAATGTTGTATGCTTATAGAGACCGTAAAGCAAAGAAAAGAAACTTTCGTACACTATGGATTACCCGTATTAATGCGGCAGCCCGTTTAAACGGTATGTCTTATTCACAATTTATGGGTAAAGTAAAAGCGAACGATATCGAGTTAAACCGTAAAGTTCTTGCGGATTTAGCGATGAACCATCCGGATGCTTTTAAAGCCATTGTAGACAAAGTAAAATAATACAACAATAAATTATCTCTCTTATAAAAATCCGGTTCTTTGAACCGGATTTTTTCTTTCAAACAAAACCACTGCTATGGATTTTTCACAAGTAAAACTCATCGTTTCCGATATGGACGGAACATTGCTTAATTCTAAAGGAAATGTAAGCGATAAATTCTTTCAACTTTATCAATCACTAGAAAAAAAAGGAATCATGTTTGTAGCTGCGAGTGGGAGACAATTCTACAGTATAAAAAGCAAACTCTCCCCTATTCAAAATGATATTTATGTAATTGCAGAAAACGGAGGAATCACGTTAAAAGGAAAAGAAGTAATCAACACCTATACCCTAGCCTTCGACACCATAAAAACTATTATTGAAAAAGTGAGAAATATAGAGGCTACTGAAATGGTACTCTGTGCAAAATCAAAAGCTTATATTGAAAGTGACAATCCTGAATTTATTGATTTCTTTAAAGAGTTTTATACCGAATATGAAAAAGTGGAAGATTTATTGAATGTCCCACAAGATGAGTTCTTTAAAGTAGCCGTTTATCATCCCGAAAGCTCAGAAGAATATATTTATCCTTCAGTTAAATCTTTTGAAGGAGAATTACAGGTGAAAATTAGTGGTGAAAATTGGTTAGACCTTTCTAGCTTAGAAACCCATAAAGGAAATGCGCTAGAAAAGCTTCAGAAAATTTTAGGAATCGACAGAACCCAAACCGTAGTATTTGGAGATTTTAATAATGATCTGGAAATGCTTCAACTTGCAGATTTTAGCTTTGCGATGAAAAATGCGCATCCTAATGTAAAAGCTGTGGCTAATTATAGCACCAAAAGTAATGATGATGAAGGGGTCGAAACTATTCTAGAACAGATTTTAAATAGCTAGTCACCCAGCAAAGTTAATACTAGTTTACGTGGACCTCCATGATTTCTAAACTCACCGAGATAAATTCCTTGCCAAGTACCAAGGTTTAGTCTCCCATTAGTTACCGGAAGTTCTACGCTACTTCCTATCAAAGAAGATTTGATATGTGCAGGCATATCATCGGAGCCCTCAAAGGTATGCTTGTAATAGGCTTGGTTTTCAGGAACCATTTTATTGATATGCGTTTCAAAATCTTCCCGAACCGTAGGATCAGCATTTTCATTAATAGTTAAACCGGCTGAAGTATGTTTTATAAAGACCTTTAAAACCCCTTGCCTTATCTCTTTGATTTCAGTAAGATTATTTTCTACCTCCTCTGTAATTAAGTGAAAACCCCTGGATTTTTCCTTCAATTGAATTTCTTTTTGAATAATCTTCATCGCTATTTTTCTTGAATTTGCTTAAATTTAAAAACTTATTATAGATTCATGAAATACTTTTCACTTCTTATTTTTCTTCTCTTCATCCAATTCAGTTTTTCCCAGTATGTTGACTTTACCGTAATCGATTTTCAAAAATATTATAAGGTTGGGGAAGATAATGAAGTCTTTCTTCCTTTGGGGGATATTTCATTTGTAGATAAAATAACCTATTTTAAGCAAGGAAATCCTAAAGCAGAAAATATATATAGTAATACCGATCATGCGCTTGGCGCTCCCGATTATGTAAGTTACCCCGACAAAACTTATCTTTCTTTAGGTTGTGGCGGTGAACTTATAGTCGAATTTAAAAACAATGGCTTTATAGACATTGAAGGTCCCGATCTTTATTTTTTTGAAGTTGGCCCTTCTGTAGAAGCCTTTGAAGTATATATTTCTAAAGACGGCAAAAACTGGAAATATGTGCAAAAATCTTCGGGAGGTTCCAGCTATGTAGATATCGCTGCCGTGGAAAAAGGGAAGAAAAAAAACATCTATTACTATATTAAATTAAAAGACTTAGGCTCCTTTTGCGATGGTCCAACCGCCGGTGCAGATATTGATGCTATTGGAACTATTGGGGGCGTTTTAAAAGTAAACATTGACGCTAACCTCCTTTTTGATGTAGATAAATATCAACTAAGAGATAAAGCCTTAAGCACCTTAGATAATTTTCTAATTGGTTTAGAAAAAATACCGGAAGCAGAAGTGATTATAGAAGGACATACTGATGCTCAAGCTTCGCATAGTTACAATCAAAAATTAGGACTAAACCGCGCCAAAAGTGTCAAAAAGTATCTGCTTCAACATTTAAAGGAAAAAGCTAAAAATTACGACTTTCAAGTAAAATCATTAGGCGAAACTCAACCCGTAGCGAGTAATTCAACTCCCTCGGGAAGACAAAAAAACAGACGCGTAGAAATTATTGTAATTCCCTCTGAAGATTTCTATAAACAGCCTTAAGGCCGAGTTTGTCTCACTTGTTGAAGCCTTTCTAATTCTAATTGCATTTCTTCTACCTTTTCAGGATAATCTTCATATAAATTATGTGTTTCTGAAAGATCTTTTTCCAAATTGTATAATTGAGCAGGTGGAGCATTTTCCTTAATTCTACCATGAGCGATATCGCTATTTTTCTGGTGAGTAAAAACAGTTGCCGCCGGACCTCCAAAATCATGAATCCCTCTATATTCAGCTTTAAAACCGCCACCACCTTGACCGGAAATATACATCCACTTGCCTTTTCTTACTGCCAAATTTTCAATATTATCAGGAGCAATTAAAAGGGAAGGTCTTATATTTTCATCGGGATTTCCTATAAAGGTAGGTAACATATTATAACTGTCCACAGCTTCACCCTTTTTAAGTTTCCTATCGAACAAGGCTGCGAAAGTTGCCACCATATCTACATTAGAAAGTAATTGGTTTGAAACACTTCCTGCTTCCACTTTTCCAGGCCATCTCACAATAAAAGGTATGCGATGACCTCCTTCCCAAGCATCAAATTTAAACCCCAATAGTTCTCCGTTTATATGATGATCCATAGCGTAGGCATCTTGCCCTCCTCTATTCAGCATTCCCCCATTATCGCTGGTTAGTACGAGAATTGTATTTTCAGTCAAATTCTCTTTTTCCAAGGTATTCATAATTTCTCCCACTATCCAATCCAGCTCTTCAATAAAATCACCATAACGACCGGCATCACTCCTTCCCAAAAATCGTTTGGCAGGTGTAAAAGGATGATGAATATTCGTGGTTGCCAAATACAAAAAGAAGGGCTCATTTTTATGGCGTTTGATAAATGCTTGTGCTGTATCTTTTAACGTCGTCCCTACCAAGCTATCCACATATAGTTGATGAGCTTTGGTAGCTCCACCAATTTTTTGGTTCCACCGGTTCCATTTTTCAGGATAAGGAGCAGTAGCAGCTTCCTTGCCCCAAACAAACGGATCGTCTTTTTCGAAACCAACCACATGATGATTTTCAACATATACAAATGGCGGATGACTATTTAGCACAGGAACACCAAAATAATAATCGAAGCCTAATTCTAAAGGACCGGGTTTTAATTCTTCGTTCCAATTCACGGGACGAGTTTCACCAAATCCTAAATGCCATTTTCCCACACAAGCGGTGGCATAACCTTGCTCTTTGAATACATCTGCCAAAGTAAATTTAGAAGTAGGAATTAACAGGGAATCCCTATCAAAAATCGCATGCGCCACATTTGCTTTTACAGGATACTCCCCTGTGATCAATCCATAACGAGAAGGGGTGCAAACGGCCGATACCGAATGAGCGTCAGTAAACTTTTTTCCTTGTGTTGCGAGCTTATCCATATTGGGTGTATAGACTCGCTTAGCTCCGTAAGCACCAATATCGCCATACCCTAAATCATCTGCATTGATATAAATAACATTGGGTTTGTTTTGTGCTGAAAGTATTCCCAACGAAATAAAATTGAACAGCAATAGAAAATGTAAGTTGAAAAATTTAGGTTTCATCTAAAGATCGTTTTTTACAATTTCAGCTTTGTTTAAATTCTTAGCTCGAATTTCCTGTGGCTGAAGTGTTGGTAAATGATGAGTGGGATTATTCAAATAAAAATAGGCAGTCGCCGAAACATCATCACTACGGTAAAAGTTAGTCCATCCCATAGGAAAATCTTCATCACCTAACTTAGGCGGATTTTCCATTTCTAATAATTTTGTAAAATTTGGAGCGTGATCGACGGTAACCGGAATTAGCTCAGCTCCATTTTTCACCAACTCCCTTACTTTATTTGTCGGCGCCCCTCCCATTTGCTGTATAGTCACTTTTATATCGTTATAAAAATAAACAGGATCTGGAATATGATATCGATAAAAAGCAAATGCTCCTTGTTCTTTATTGGCCACTAACGATCCTTGATACTGGTTGCTATACGTTCCTTGTCCGTAGGCCGTACCAATATAATCTTCTGTACCTGAACCTGCTAAACTAGGGTAATCGGTATCGCCATCTATATATATTTTTACTTCGCCTTCGCCAAACCAAGTACCTTCATACTTTTTATTGGTAAAAATGCCAATATTAGTTCCTAAAAAACGGCCTTTTCCTTCCACCTTTGGCAAAATAGTAAATGCGGTTCCTGGTGCTGTCGCTAAGTCTCGGCTCCAATACGCATGAAAATACAACAGGTCTTTCCCTTCGTGCTTTTTCTGAACCATATTTACATCATAAAAAATAGCATCCAATTGTTTATCAGATTCATTAGTGACCGTAATTCTTGCGCCTGTTTTAAAAGGCATCGGGATTATACAATTAAAAGAACGTCCTTCCGGATCGGAAAAAAAAGCACTTTCAAAAGCTACCCGTTTACCTAATCCCACTCCAAAAAAATCTCCTAACGGAACTGAAACAGCTGGTTGACTTTTACCATCCCAAAACATTTCTATTTTTAGAGATCTTAGCATTTCTGGAGAACGATCACTTATGGTTAACCAAATTCGATTAATCACACCTCTCCCTTTCACATTGACTAACTCTATACTTTCGCCCGCCGGAATACGATCAAAAGGATGACCTTTAGCTCCTTTGTTTTCTTGAGCTGCTGCCCCTTTTTTGGCTTTGGGGTTCTCAAAACTGGCCCAACGTGTTTCTACATTTTCCGGTAAATCGTATAATTTTTGAGCTGTTATATTTAAACTTACCAGTGTGAACAAGAAAAAAATAGTCGTTTTCATGATTATTATTTTTGATTAAACAAATATGATTAAACGTTTAATCAAATCAAAATAAAAAAAGACAATTTAGCGTTGAGATGATTTTCTAAACACACATTCAGCCGTTAAAATCTCTGTCTTTTCTTGAAGTTCAGGTGTATTAACTTTGTTCAATAAAAGTTGTAGGGCACGTGTTCCCATCTGATTAATAGGCTGTTGAATATAACTTACCGGACTGTAAAAAAATTCAAAAGCTTCACTCTCATCAAAACTCGCTATGGCAATTTCATTGGGAATCTTTATATTTTTTTGCTGTAATACTCTTAATCCTGCTACGGCCAAGGAATTAGTCGCAAAAAATAAAGCCTCTACTTTCTTTTGCAGCAAGTTTTCTAAAGCTAATTCTACTTCTGCTTCTATCGCATTAAAACCGACCCTTTCTATAAAACTCTCTATGCTTTTTGATGCTTCTTGAAAACCTCCAATACGATCTTCCATGTGGATAAGTGAATTTTTATAAGCAATCATTCCTATTTTTTTAGGTGAAGTTTTTATTAGATCCTTCACCATTTCTGAAGCGATTTCAAAATTATTAATGGCAACGTTGGTGGTATTCAATTGGGGAAAATAACGATCTAATAAAACAAAAGGCATTTTCTGTTCTTGAAGGTATTCAATTTGAGCTTCAGAATTTTCGGTAGGCACGATAATAAAACCATCTACTTGTCTATTTTTCAAAAACTGAATTAGTTTCCATGACTTTTCAGCACTTTCGTCTGAACTTCCAAAAATAACGGTATATCCAAATTTGGCAGCTTCATCTTCGATGACCCGAGCAATATTAGAAAAGAACGGATTGGAAATATCGGCAACAATTAAACCTATGGTATAAGTTTTACCACTTTTTAAACTTTGAGCGATTTGATTGGGTTGGTAATTTAATTCTTGAGCAATCGCTCTTATTCGCTCTTTGGTGGCTTCACTTACCCTGCATTTTTTATTACCAAGAACATAAGAAACAGTTGCGGTAGAAACTTCTGCTTTTTTAGCAATGTCTTTAAGGGAAACTTTTTTCATTTACAAAAAATCAGGTTTTCTGTTTTTTCTTTCTCGCTGCCGGAAATAACACATTGTTTAAAATAAGTCGGTAGCCCGGTGAATTGGGATGAAGTGAAAGTTCGGTTTTGGGGTCACCCACTTTATGCTGATAGTCTTCCGGATCGTGACCGCCGTAAAATGTAAAAAAACCTTTTCCTTTAATTCCGTGAATGTAACGGGCTTCTCCGTTGGTTTTATTTTCTCCCATTACGAGAACGGTGGGTTTTATTTCGTCTCTTCTAAAGGAAGTGGTTTGCCCCATAAAACCTTTCACTAAAGCTGTATGATTTTGACAAAGCATGGTAGGAATGGGATCCCATTTTGCCGAATAATTCATCAAAGAAAAATAATCGGTTTCTTTTGGAATTCGGCGTTGGGTGGTCATATCAATAGAAGAAAACTCATAAACCATCGGGCTTCGTTCTAAGGTATAATCAGTAAAAGCAAAAGTTTTATCATAATCTATTTTACTTTGGTACGCGGGTTCACTCGCATCACCATCAAACATCGGCTCACAAATATCTACTCCCTCTGCCGAAAGGGCAATATCAAAACTATCGGTAGCGCTGCACATCGCAAACATAAATCCGCCACCAATGACATAGTCCCTTATTTTTTGAGCAACTGCTAATTTCTCTTGCGAGACTTTATCATACCCCAACTCTGTAGCTAATTCTTCTGCAGCTCTTTTTTCCTCAATATACCAAGGGGCGGCGCGATAAGCTCGATAGAATTTACCATATTGACCGGTAAAATCTTCGTGGTGTAAATGCAACCAATCATAAAGTAAAAGCTCATCGTTTAAAACTTCTTTATCGTAAACTTTTTCGTAAGGAATTTCAGCATAAGTAAGCACCATGGTTACAGCATCATCCCAAGGAGCATTTCCTTTAGGTGTGTAAACGGCAATTTTTGGAGCTTTTTCTAAAATTACTGCATCCTGATTTTGCGACGGACTTGCGATTTGATCTAAAATAGTTTGGGTTTTACCATCACTCAAAACTTCAAAGGAAACCCCTCTAATTTTACATTCTCTCCTCAATTCTTCCGTATCGGGCATCAAAAATGAACCGCCACGATAGTTGAGGAGCCATTTTACTTTCTGCTGTTTATTGAGTACCCAATAAGTGATCCCGTAAGCTTTTAAATGATCGGTTTGCGATTCGGCATCCATCGGAATTAATACATACGAGGCATAATTCTGAAAAGGGATGAATAATACTAAAAGAAGTATGAGGAAATATTTTTTCATTGTTCGCTTAAATTAAAAAAGGTTGAATGAATTCAGTTTTATTTTAACTGAAATCTATTCAACCTAAAAATAAACAATTTTTATTCCAATCGATTCTTATTCAGAAAGAATTAGAAAGGAACTTCGTTATCATCATCAGGAGTAGAATTATTCGGTCTACCAAATGCTTCATCTGCCGATGGGAAATTTGGTGGTGTGCTGAACGGGTTTTCTTCTTCTCCTTCATTCATTTTTGAATGAAATTCGAAAGGTGAATCGAAAGTTTCTAAATTACCAAACCTACCTAAATGTCCTTCGAATTTCAAACGAATGTTTTCTAAACCACCATTCCTGTGTTTTGCCACAATAAATTCGGCTTGACCATCGGTAGGTGAACGTTCTTCATCATCCCATTCTTCAATTTTATAATATTCAGGTCGGTAAATAAACGATACAATATCGGCATCCTGCTCAATTGCTCCAGATTCACGAAGGTCGGAAAGTAAAGGTCGTTTACTTCCTCCACGTGTTTCTACTGCACGGGAAAGCTGTGAAAGTGCTATCACGGGAACTTCTAGTTCTTTCGCCAAGGCTTTTAAGTTACGAGAAATGGTGGAGATTTCCTGCTCACGGTTCCCTCCTTTATTTCCTGTGGCTGCCGTCATTAATTGTAAATAATCGATCACAATGAGCTTAATCCCATGCTGTGACGATAAACGTCTTGCTTTTGCCCGTAAATCGAAAATAGAAAGCGATGGTGTATCATCGATAAACAAAGGTGCTTTCTCAAGATCTTTTACTTTTACGTTAAGCTGTTCCCATTCGTGAGTTTCTAATTTTCCTGTTCTTAATTTTTCTGAAGAAAGTCCGGTTTCCGAAGAAATAAGACGTGTAATTAACTGTACGGACGACATCTCTAAAGAAAAGAATGCTACCGGAATATTTTGATCAACAGAAATATTTCTGGCCATCGATAGCGTGAGTGCAGTTTTCCCCATACCTGGTCTTGCTGCTACAATAATTAAATCACTAGGCTGCCAACCGGAAGTTAATTTATCTAGCCTTTCAAACCCAGAAGGAATTCCACTTAAACCTTCTTTATTGGAAATATCTTCAATTTTCTTTAAAGCTTGGGTAACTAAACTCTGAGCGGTTTCTGAAGACTTTTTAATGTTACCTTGGGTAACTTCATAAAGTTTTGCTTCTGCTTTATCCAACAAGTCAAAAACATCGGTCGACTCATCGTAAGAATCTTCAATGATTTCATTGGAGATTTTAATTAAGCTACGCTGAATATATTTCTGAAGAATTATTCTCGCGTGGAACTCAATATGTGCTGAAGAGGATACTTTTTGGGTTAATTGAATAATGTAATAATCACCGCCACTCGCTTCCAATTTTCCGTCTTTTTTTAATTGACTTGAAACGGTTAATAAGTCAATTGGAGAGCCTTCTTTAAAAAGTTTAAATATGGCATCGAAAATGTGCTGATGGGCTTCTTTATAGAAAGCGTCTGGGTGCAAAATATCTACAACTTCATCTACTCCTTTTTTATCTATCATCATCGCCCCCAGCACAACTTCTTCTAAATCAACTGCTTGCGGAGGTATTTTTCCTTTCTCGAGATTAATTACATTTCCTCGACCAGAATTATATTGTTGCGATACCTTTACTTTTTCCATAGAACGAATGTAAAAAAAATGTTAATTGGAAGGCGAAAAATCCCTCTCGGATAATTCACCGATTATAAACATTCTATATGTTGATAACTAATTTTTGCTGTTAATAAGTATAAAAAAATCCAGATTGGATATCCGGATTTTTTCAAGAAGTTTTATTCTAAAGGACTTAGCCTTTGAAGACTCCCATGTTGGAATATTTTTCCATTCGCTTTTGGATCAATTCTTCTATTGATAAGTTTTTTGTTTCTTCAAAAGAATCTAAAACAACTTTTTTTAAGGTACTAAACATGGCTTCACGATCACTATGAGCTCCTCCAATAGGTTCTTTAATAATCGCATCGATTACTTCTAATTTTTTGGCATCTTTTGCCGTCAATTTCAATGCTTCTGCAGCTTGCTCCTTATGGTCCCAACTTCTCCAAAGTATGGAAGAACAGTTTTCTGGGGAAATCACCGAATACCAAGCATTTTCAAGCATCATTACTTTATCTCCTACACCAATACCTAAAGCTCCGCCACTGGCTCCTTCTCCAATAACGATCACAAAAACCTGGGTTTTCAGTTTGGTCATTTCAAAGATATTACGGGCAATGGCTTCTCCTTGTCCACGTTCTTCAGCTTCTAAACCGGGATAAGCTCCAGGAGTATCGATAAAGGTTAAAATAGGTAACCCAAATTTTTCAGCTGACTTCATCAAACGAAGGGCTTTACGATATCCTTCCGGATTGGCCATCCCGAAATTTCTGTATTGTCGGGTTTTGGTATTGTAGCCTTTTTGCTGACCGATAATCATAAAACTTTGATCACCAATTTTCCCTAAACCGCCTACCATCGCTTTATCGTCTTTTACATTTCTATCTCCATGCAGCTCTAAAAAATTATCACCGCAAAGTGCTTTAATGTAATCTAAAGTATAAGGACGGTTGGGGTGTCTAGAAAGTTGAACTCTCTGCCAAGCCGTTAAATTTTTGTATATATCTTTCTTGGTTTCTTTTAGCTTTTTCTCAATTTGCTTACAGGTTGAGCTTACATCTACCGCACTGTCTTTCCCTATCGCACACGCTTTTTCATATTGCTCTTCCAGCTCTTTAATGGGCAACTCAAAGTCTAAATATTCCATAATATGAATGAGGCTTTTTATAATTATAGCTTACAAATATATAAAACTTATTAGCTAAAAAAGTTTTAATTGTAGAGTTTCTTTTGAAGAATTATCGCTTGGCCCTATTCAATAAAACCAGTGCCAGAATACCGAAGACTATGTTGGGGAACCAAACCGCAATTAAAGGTGAAAAGGTCGATTTTTCAGCAATCGTCCCAAAAACTTTGTCTAAGAAAACATAAGAGAATGCAATGGAAATCCCTACGGCAAGATTAACCCCCATCCCTCCTCTTCGTTTCATAGCAGAAACGGAAACGGCAATAAAAGTTAAAATATAAGCAGAAACGGGAATACTCCAACGTTTGTAAGCAACTACTTTATAGATATTGATGTTTCCGGAACCACGCCGTTGTTCATCTTCAATAAATTTATTGAGTTCACTATAGGTTAAGGTTTCTGCAATATAAGTGACGGGTGTTAAGGCATCTATTTCAAAAGGTAAAATGGTATCGTATTTGGTTTCACTTTCGAGAATATCGTCACGTTCCCCTATAGTTCTCTTTTCGTATCTTGTTAATGTATAGGTAGAATCTTCTTTATTGTATTGTAAACGATCGGCACGAATTTTAAATTTCATTTCATCGTCTTCAAAATGCTCTAAGGTGAAATTACTGGCAGTTCCTGCATCGGGCCTAAAGTTACTGGCATAGATAAATTCATTATCGTTTATTTGCCGATATACATCTCTTGTTTCTTGTACCGAAGCTCCTTTTTTCAGGTACTTGTATTTAAATTCATTATAACCATTGTTAGCTACCGGTGCCAAATACATAGAAAGAAATAATGCTGCTAAACAAACGATGGTCGCTCCTATTAAATAAGGTCTAAGAAATCGATAAAAGGAAACCCCGGAACTTAAAAAAGCAATCACTTCGGTATTATTGGCTAATTTTGAAGTAAACCAAATGGTGGAAAGGAATAAAAATATAGGAAAAAGTAAATTAGCAAAATAGATGGTGAAATCCATATAATAATACACCACTTCTATAAAGGGTACTTCGTTTTCTAAGATTTTATCTATTTTTTCTGCTAAATTAACTGTGATTCCAATGGGAATAAACAGAATGAGCAGCGTTATAAAAGTGCCCAAGTAGCGTTTAAGTATGTACCAGTCTAATATTTTCAAGCTATAACCTTTTATCCATTTGTTTAACCATTTGGTCTTTCCAAGTTCTAAAATCTCCTGCTAAAATATGCTTTCTAGCTTCTCTAACCAACCAAAGGTAAAATCCTAAATTGTGAATGGTAGCAATTTGCCTGCCAAGCATTTCATTTACCGAAAATAAATGTCTTACATAGGCTTTTGAATATTCGGTATCTACCCAAGTGATGCCCATTTCATCTATGGGAGAAAAATCGTCTTCCCATTTCTTGTTCTTGATATTAATGGTCCCGTGAGCTGTAAATAACATTCCGTTACGGCCATTTCTGGTAGGCATGACGCAATCGAACATATCTACGCCCAACGCAATATTTTCGAGAATATTAATAGGTGTTCCCACGCCCATCAAATAACGGGGCTTATCTTCCGGTAAAATTTCGGTTACCACCTCTGTCATGGCATACATTTCTTCGGCGGGTTCGCCTACCGAAAGTCCACCAATAGCGTTACCGGCTGCTCCTGCATTGGCAATGTATTCTGCCGATTGTTTTCTTAAATCTTTATAAGTACTTCCTTGAACTATAGGAAATAATGTTTGCTCATAACCGTAAAGTGGCGGAGTCTTTTCAAAATGACGAATACACCTATCTAACCAACGATGCGTCATATGCATCGATTTTTTTGCGTATTTGTAATCGCAAGGATAAGGAGTACATTCATCAAAAGCCATCATAATATCGGCTCCTATAGCACGTTGAATTTCCATCACGCGCTCAGGTGTAAAAAAGTGGTAAGAACCGTCAATATGCGATTTAAACTTCACGCCTTCTTCCTTAATTTTTCGGTTTGCTGAAAGGGAATATACTTGATAACCGCCACTATCGGTCAAAATATTTCGATCCCAATTCATGAATTTGTGCAATCCACCGGCTTTTTGAAGAATATTGGTTTGTGGCCTTAAATATAAATGATAGGTATTCCCTAAAATAATATCAGGATTTATTTCTTCTTTCAATTCTTTTTGGTGAACACCTTTTACGGTAGCAATAGTTCCTACCGGCATAAAAATAGGAGTTTCTATTTTGCCGTGATCGGTAGTGATTTCACCTGCACGGGCTTTGCTATTTTTATCGGTCGCTAAAAGATCAAATTTCATAATAAAAATTAAGGAAGGGCAAAGATAATTATCTAAAAGAAAAGTGAAGTGCTTTTATTCAGCAAATCAATAAAATTCAGAAATGAAACTAAATTTTGAATTATTCACAATAAAAAGTTAATAATTGAAGTATAATTTCTTTTATAGCCTTCTAATTAGAATTACTTTTGCACAAATTGAAACAACAAACTTAAAATGCCACACAACACACAACAATTAGAAGATTTTGTTACCCAGGTAAGAAGGGATATTCTTAGGCAAGTACATAAAGTAAATTCCGGACACCCGGGAGGTTCTTTGGGCTGCGCAGAATTTTTTGTAGCACTCTATCAAGAAATTATGGAGTATAGTACAGATTTTAATATGGACGGTAAAAATGAAGATTTATTCTTTTTATCTAACGGACATATTTCTCCTGTTTTTTATAGTGTTTTAGCAAGAAGCGGCTTTTTTCCGGTAGAAGAATTAGCTACTTTTAGACACATTGATTCCCGTTTACAAGGTCATCCTACTACGCATGAAGGTTTACCGGGAATTCGAATCGCTTCCGGTTCTTTGGGACAAGGAATGTCGGTAGCCATTGGTGCTGCTGAAGCCAAAAAATTAAATAAAGATACACATTTGGTGTATTCGCTTCACGGTGACGGTGAATTGCAAGAAGGCCAAAACTGGGAAGCGATTATGTATGCAGCTGCCCATAAAGTAGATAACTTAATTGCTACGGTTGATTTAAACGGACAGCAAATTGATGGTTCTACAGATGATGTACTTCCTATGGGAAATATAAAAGATAAATTCTTGGCATTTGGTTGGGAAGTTCTTGAAATTGAAAAAGGAAATAATATAGTTGAAGTAATAAAAGGTATTAAAGAAGCTCAGCAACTTACCGGAAAAGGTAAGCCGGTTTGTATTTTGCTTCATACAGTAATGGGGAATGGTGTAGATTTTATGATGCACACGCACGCTTGGCACGGTAAAGCGCCTAATGATGAACAATTAGCCATAGGTTTAGAACAAAACCCGGAAACTTTAGGAGATTACTAAACCCATTCAACAATTATTAATTCAGAATCAATTACAATGAAAAAATATACAGATACAGGTAAAAAAGATACAAGATCAGGTTTTGGAGCAGGATTGGCAGCGTTGGGTAAAACCAATGAAAATGTAGTGGCTCTTTGCGCAGATCTAACCGGATCTTTAAAAATGGATGAGTTTAAAGCAAATCACCCGGAACGTTTCTTTCAGGTAGGAATTGCTGAAGCGAATATGATTGGAATGGCTGCGGGAATGACGATTGGTGGAAAAATACCATTTACCGGAACTTTTGCTAACTTTTCTACGGGACGTGTTTACGATCAAATAAGACAAAGTGTGGCTTATTCTGGTAAGAACGTAAAAATCTGTGCTTCCCATGCTGGTTTAACTCTAGGGGAAGATGGAGCTACCCATCAAATCTTAGAAGATATTGGTTTAATGAAGATGTTACCGGGAATGACGGTGATTAATACTTGCGATTATAACCAAACCAAAGCGGCAACAATGGCTATAGCTGAACACGAAGGCCCTGTTTATTTACGTTTTGGAAGACCAAAGGTAGCTAACTTCACTCCAGAAGATCAAAAATTTGAAATTGGCAAAGCTATTCAACTTACCGAAGGAAATGATGTAACGATTGTCGCTACCGGACATTTAGTTTGGGAAGCTTTAAAAGCTGCGGAGCAATTAGAAGAAAAAGGAATTTCGGCAGAAGTAATTAATATCCATACCATAAAACCATTGGATAAAGAAGCTATTTTAAATTCAGTAAAGAAAACAAAATGTATTGTTACTGCTGAAGAACATAATCATTTAGGTGGTTTAGGAGAAAGTGTGGCTAGGGTTTTGGCTGAAAACACGCCAACCCCACAAGAATTTATTGCCACCGATGATTGTTTTGGAGAAAGTGGAACTCCAGATCAATTAATGGAAAAATATGGTTTAAATGCAATTTCTATTGTTAAAGCTTCAGAAAGAGTAATCAAAAGAAAATAAGTAAGCTTATTTTTAACTAAAAGACCTTTTTATTTTGAATAAAAAGGTCTTTTTTATTTTAATTATTCGCAAAATTATTCAAAATAGACTAAATTATCCTTAATAATTAAAATAAAAATATAACGTTTCATAATAAAATCATAAAAATATTTATCTTTATTTAAGATTTGTTCAAAAAACAATTTATTTTTTTAATTTTTATTAATTTTTAACAATTCATCTAGAGTGAGAAAAGTAGAAGAACAGACCGAGTTTTTAGCTCAAGTTGATAAAAATTTAAATAGCATTTATTGCTATCATGATATTCCTGGTCAAAGCTTTTTTGAGCAGCATTCTCATTATAAGGGCCAATTAATCTATGTAGAAGGCGGGACAATAAATGTGGAAACAGAGGATAAAATTTATTTTGTTCCTGCTAATCATTATATCTGGATTCCATTAGGAATGAAACACGGTACTTATTCAAGTTCCGATGATGTAATGATGCGTACGCTTTACTTCCCTATGGACCGGGAAGAATTGCCATTTTATAATGAAATTGGTACTTATCCTGTAAACGATTTACTATTGCAACTACTTCTTTACACAAAAGATTGGAGAGGGGATATTGAAAGGTTTAACAGAAAGCTTTACCCCATAGTGCAAGCTATAAAAGTACTATTACCAGATTTTTCGCAAAACAAAGTACGTCTTACCTTACCTAAAATTAAGGACGAAAAGCTTAAAGAAGTTACCCAATACTTGAGTGAGAACATCGAAAAAAACATTATGCTCTCTGACATTGCAGAAAGATTTGATATCAACGAACGCTCGTTACACCGACTTTTCAAAAAAGATATCAATTTATCTTTCATTAAGTTTTTCACCTTAGTAAGAATGTATAAAGCGATAGATTATTTAGCACAGCGAAATTACAATATAAGTGAAATTGCTTCAAAAGTAGGTTATTCCAGTATTCCCACCTTTAGTAATACTTTTTATAAAGTAATAGGCAAACGTCCTTCAGATTACCAAAGAGGAGCTGAAATATTAAAATAAAAAAGCTGATTTCATTTCTTGATTCCGTATACCGCAACTCATCTGAAAGTTAAAAATAAGAAAACTTCAAGATGATCACTAGTTTATGGTATTTTTCTGATAAATAAACTAGTCATTAAACCAAGTCTTGGTTAGCACTTTCCTATTTGCTTTATTTTGAAGGAAGAATATAATTATTTTTCTTTTTAAGGTTGAATAGCGAGCCAACCGGAATTCTAGGCTAAATCTTTTTCTGCAACAACTCTTGCGATGGTGGATGTACCAAATTTAAGATTTTGATTTTCTATAATTGTCATTTGGAAACTTCCAAAATTTGAATTATAATTCAAAAAATAGAATATAAAGCGCATGCATCGTCATTTTAAACTGTACAAACCCTACGGCTATTTGAGTCAGTTTATCACCAATCAACAAAAAGCTAAAAAGAAAAAGATGTTGGGAGAATTATACGATTTCCCAAAAGAAACCATGTCTATTGGTCGATTGGATGAAGATTCTGAAGGATTACTTTTATTAAGCACGGACGGAAAAATGAGCTACGCCGTATTAAGCACTTCTGTTGAAAAGGAATATTATGTACAGGTTGACGGTATCATTACCGATAAAGCCATTGAGCAATTACAAGCCGGCGTAGAAATTGGAATTCAAGGAAAAAAATACACTACGCAACCTTGTAAAGCCAGAAAAATTGAAATACCTACGCTACCCGAACGTGCTAAAAAAATTAGGGATGAACGGCATGGACCTACTAGTTGGGCATCAATCACGATCACTGAAGGAAAATATAGGCAAGTTAAAAAAATGACGGCTGCTGTTGGCTTCCCCACCTTACGTCTGGTGCGTTACCGCGTAGATCAACTGACTATCGAAAATATGCAAGCCGGCGAAGTAGAGGAAATTACTCAGAAACTGAATGCTTATTTTCCTGAAGTTATTCAATCACACGAACAATAGCGGTTTTTAAGTATTTCGGGAATTGATTATCTACAGCATATTTCTGATTGATCTCCAATTCGATTCCAAGGTAATTTCTCGAAAATTTTTTGCGAAGATAGGTGGTCAACCCATCGGCTTTCCCTAAATACGGATAATTGAACCGGATATTAAATTCCGGTAATTCTTGCTGAAGTTGTGTCTTAAATTTTTTACAGAAATTTTTCTCATCCAATTTCGAAGAATCATATAAAATACCCATATCGGCGTTTCGCTGATCTCCATGGAGTATTGGTGTAAAGGAGTGCAAAGACAAATGAAGGACTTTTTCATTTAAATTGATCCATTCCCCTATTTGCTGTTCTACCGAGTTTCGATAAGGAAAATAATACTGCTGAAGTAATTGCTCTTTCTGTTCTATCGAAAATTTCTTGGAAATTTGAGAAAATAATTGTGGATGATGTAAAGATCTATTGAACTCAATCAACAAACGACTTATTTCATTTTTAATACTAAAATCAGCTAAACCTTTTACCTCCTTCCACAAATCTAAAGTTCCGGGATCATAAGCTCGATGTGAAGCTAACATCGCTTCTTGATCTTTAAAATAAGTTTGATAAATGGGCGGAATTTGATTTCCGCCATGTTCACAGGTAATAATTAGTTTCAATTGACAAAAAGTTTGTTTTCTTGTAAACACACAGCCAACTCTCTATAAACCTTGAAAATATTTTCTTCTGAAACATCACCTTTTAAAGCATTTAATATTCGGGTAGAAAGTGAACCGCTTGTTAGTATAAGTTGAAGGGTTTCTTGGGTTTCTTTATTCAAGTTACCCTTCACTTTTTCAACTAAAAATTGCCAGATTTGTCGAGCTGTATAACTTTTTTCAGCTAAACCAAAAACCTCTAAAAATTCTATTGAATCAATTTTCGCTTCCTCTGCTGCCAAAATCGTTTCATTCAAAATGATTAATAAGTCATCTTCATGCAACTCTTTTAATTGCGCTAAATTTAAATTGCTAATCATCCATTTTAAAACTTCCACCATAACCATCGCAATTGCCACATCGGCTTTGGGGCACTCCTGCAAATCCAGTACTCGAATTTCTATGGCATTTCTATCGAACCGGGCAATCGCACCGCGGGAATTCAAGAAATGATGTTCTAAAATCTTATCGGTATCATAAGGCTGAATTGCTTGATTAATGGGCTTAAAAATCTCACGATGATAAGCTTCTTTACTAAATACCCGTTCCGGAATCACCTTTCCTGCCAACACCGGAATTTCTTTTTGGTTGGTTTTATAAACTTGCATTCGGCTGTCTTTAAAACCGGTTTGTTTCCCTTCAAAAATAGGGGAACTTGCGGCTAAAGCCGGTAACAGCGGAAGCAACACCCGAATGGCAGCGTGCAATTTTTCAAATTCTTCATCGTCATAAAACGGAAGGTTGATGTGCATGCTTTGCACGTTTGCCCAACCGTGACCTTTACAATTGAAAATTCGGTTGTATAGTGCATAAACTTCAGAATAACTGTGCTTCCAAAGTTGCGTATCTGCAGTTGGATTCATCAAGGGATGAGAAGCTGTAGGTAATAATTGCAACTCTTTAGCTTCTAACAATGAATTTATTTCAACAACATTTTCATGAAAGTGTTCACTTAAACCTGCTAAGTCTTTTGTTGGTCCATTGGTTTTTAACTCCACCACGTGAGCCACCAATTCATTGCTCCAAGCAATTTCTCCATTCTCTACATCAGAGGTAATTTCGCCTTGCTTCAATGATAATAATTCATCTACCTGTGAAGCAACTTTTAAACTTTTTTTGTTCACGAGCATATACTCCAGCTCAATCCCAAAAACTTCAAAAAGATGGTATTTTTTCATGTTACTTCTCCTCTACCCGTTTGAGCAGAGCCTTGATAATTTGTTGGTAAACCTCATCGCCATAGTGTGCATCTTCCACACCAAAATCGATGTTAGGATTATCGTTAATTTCGATCACCAAAGGTTTTCCCTTCACTTCTTTAATATCGATGCCATACAATCCTAAGCCCATAATTTTGGCAGATTTTACGGCAACATCAATAATTGCGGATGGAACTTCTTCAACAGGCATACAATCGGCATTCCCGTCTTGGTCTTCTTTATCTTTTGCTGCCCAGTTATAAATTTGCCAATGGCCTTTGGCCATATAATAACGACAAGCATAGAACGGCTTTCCATCTAATACTCCGATACGCCAATCGTAATCGGAAGGAGTAAATTCTTGTGCGATAATCAAGTCAGAAGTTTTTAGCATTTCTTTTACCAAGTCTAAATATTCTGCTTTGGTTTTTGCTTTCTTTACACCAAATGAAAAAGTTGAATCGGGACTTTTTAACACACAAGGCAACTTAATTTCTTCTAACACCTGCTCTATATTTTCCTGGTGCAAGATTTTAGTTTTAGGGGAAGCGATATGGGCATTTTGCAAAGCTTCTGCCATAAACACCTTATTACAGCATTTTAAAATCGCATCGGGATAATCGATAATCGCAATATTTTCTTGCTGTGCTTTTCTGGCAAAGGCATAAGCTTCGTTATTCACTTCTGTACTCTGTCGAATAAACAAGGCATCAAAGGCTGAAAGTCGAGAAAGGTCTTTAGGAGAAACCAGTTCTACGTAGAAATTATTTTTTTCAGCAACTTCTATAAACTTTTTTAAAGCTTTTGTATTGCTTGGCGGTGCGGGATCGTTCTCATTTACCAAAATAGCCAGATCATACAAAAACTTAGAAGGCTTTGCGGTATCGTAACGTTTTTTAGCAAAATACTGAAGTGCAAATTCTTCTACACTACTTTTATGTTCCTGTGGAATTTCAGCATAAGAAATAGCTCGAATATGTTGAATATTCCACTTATGGGTATAGTTGAATTTTACTCGCAAAAATGGTATTTGAAAGTTTCTATAAAAAGCTGCACTTACATCTTTATACTTCTGCGCCACATTCTGTCCAAAATAAATACTCAGTACAAATTCGCGTGACTTAATATTCTTTAAACTCTGCTGTATTAAATCTTCAAACTCTTCAGAAATTACTTTCACCAATTTGGGCGCACGTAAATCTACCAAGTTTTTACTATTGGGAATGGGTGAATGCCCACGGGCTTCTGCCAAAAGGGAAACATAATAACCTTTTGATTGATAGGAATAATTTTTACAAAGGTTAAAAACGCGAAGGTTTTTCTGGCTCGCAAAATGCGCATTGGTCAGGTATTCTTGCGCCGAAACTACCTGAATGTTTTCTGCTAAAAAACTCCAGGATTTAGGATTGTCTACGACAATATATTTTTTCATTTACATGGTTAAAAAACTAGCTAAATGTAAACTAAAATTCAATTGAACAAATAAAACTTTTCTTAATTTTTAGGGATAAAAAAACCTCTATTTAAGCAATAGAGGTTTGGTTTTATTTTGTTGTAATCTAATAAATTCTTAAAATTTAAGAGCAATCAAGAACTTTATTTTAGAAGACCTCTCGACTGCGCTGGAGGTGACAATTCATTAATTGATCTACAGGAATTTACTTTACAATCACTTTTTGAACTTTGGAGGTATGCTTATTAGTTACTTTTACCAAATAAAGCCCAGCGCTTAAATTTGTATTCAATTTTATAGCTCCGGTAGCTTTCTTGCTGAATACTTTCTTTCCTAAGATGGAATAAATTTCAACTTCATAATCGTTATTCACCCCTACAATATTTATTTCCCCGCGTGTTGGATTAGGAAAAATCTTAATTTCTGTTAGTTGATTTTTTGGGGTTGACAAATCTTGCTCCCAAGTTTGTCCAGCTTGATCTCCCCAGATATAATCGACCAATTCTGGCTGATCTATAAATGGATTCCTATTCTTCTGCCAAGTGTAAACCACATTGTTTCGATTCATTTCAAAATCATCCGGTGGGTCATTTTCGTGCCACTCTAACAAAGTCGCTAAATCTCCAAATTCACCTACATTACCATCAGGATAACCATCTACCACCGACAATCCATTATAGCGAATAGCCATATAGAAAATACTTCTGGCTACATCTCCTTTAAAACTTCCTTGAGTATTTTCTGGACCGATGTATTCATCCTGACCGTAAAATTTATTTCCGCGAGAACTATTTTCAGGGCCATCTGCCGCTCTTAAATGATGGGCATCAGAATTTCCGTGTCTTAAAGAATCTGCATTGGTATTCCAATACACATTAATCCCATCGGCAATATCATCATCGCCGATGCTATAATAACCTCCTCTTGAACGAGGAAAAACATGCTCTCTATTCCAGGTTCCTGTGTTATTGGAAGTCATTTGTCGATCTAATTTTGGCCGACCTTGTTCGGTATAGACTAACCACATTTCATTACTATTTAATGGGTTTTGATCTGCTTCTTCTAAAATATCATACACATCGGCATACGTTTGTGCTCTTACCACTCCTTCTTCAGCTATAATCGCTTGTAAAGCATCCCGTAAACCTTGTCCGGATGTTCCATCTAATGAATTGTAATAATTTGCAGGTACTGTACTTTCAACTTGATCATAAGTAGGATTTAGCGGCGTTCCCCAAGCGGCTACAGTATAATCGTTATCGACAACCCGAATTAAAATATTATCGTTGAGTTTCATGTATTCATCAGGAAGAGGATTCATTTGAATAATTAACTCTTCATCGCCTTCATCATCATTATCATCAATTAAAGTGATATTGGTGGTAACTGAATTTTGTCCCTGCGGAATAGTTACCGAAGTAATTCCAGAAAAATCTGAAGCATTAAAACCTCCATTAGCTAAATTAAAAGTAATCGTCAAGTCACTCCCTGAAACATTTTCCTGTGTCGTAAATTCTATTGGAAATGTATCTCCTTCATTATATTGCGTTGCACTCACGTTGATGCTGACACCGTTTAAAATAACTCCACTACCATCATTTAATAGCCTTGGGGTTGGCGCACCCACAAAATAGGTTCCGTCGTTATTACGTTGAATAGATTCAAAATCTTTATTGTTGTTTTCATCTTCATTAATTTGAACAGAAACTCCTAACAGATTCATTAAACCGATATCATCGGCATCATTAGTATCATAAACCAAAGCATCGATTAAATTGTTCGTCGTTGCTTGAGTGCCTTCAGGAAAATCGGTATCGTCGCCTTGATAAATAGCGACTGCATCAGCTCCGTTTTGAATGGTATTATCTGATATAAAATATTGTGGAACCGGAGACACGCCCATATTCCCTATAACAAATAAACCATTAATATCTGAAGTAAAACCATCAAGATCGATAGCATAATAACTACTATCATTTCCGCTAGAAGAACCATTAAAGAAGACCAATACATAACCATTTAAAGAAGCATATGGATTATCGGTTTTCAATTCAATAAATTCCAAATCGTCAATTCCATCAGTATCAGAATCCAATTCATTAATGACTACTTGTGCATTTAAAGAAATAAAAAACAAAAGTAGTAGTGGGGTAAAAATATTTTTCATTTATAATTTTTTTGGATTGCAAATGTAAGTAACTATTATCGACTGCTAGATTAAGTTATTATTAAAATTTATAATCAAGATTTACAGACACATAGCTATGTGTTTTTATACTATCAATTTCTCCGCTGTTAAAATGATAAACCATTCCGAAATTAAATCGATGATAAGCTACATAGCCTCCTAAATTTGCATGAAAAGTAGAATGGTCTATATGTTCTAAAGTTCTGTGATCATGACTATCACTAAAAATGTTTCCTTGTAGAGTAGCATCATTGGCAATCATTTTAAAACCAATAGAAGCTTGCAAAAAGTATTCCACAGCATCTTTTGGCTGAAGGATAGAATTATTTAAAGAAGTTGTTCTACCCAAATCGTAAAATCTTCCCACCCTCATATAAAGTTGAGGAATCACGTACGAACGTACATTTCCTAAAGAGACTTCACCACTTCCAAAAAAGTCATACCAATCATTTCTTATTATACTTCGGTAATAATTGGCTTTTAGGTTTACGCCCAACATATTCGGAATTTGATTTTCCCAACCTTTTAAAACGGTGTCACCCGATACGTTTTTATGAAACCAATCTTGTACTGTTCCGGCTTTGGAAATTTCACCCAAGACTCCTAGATCTGTTTTCAATGTAAAAAAAGATTTTTCAAAAATATACCTCGTCGCAAAAGTAGCGTAAGTCCAACCCGCATAGGGACGTTCTCCGGTAGGGATTCCCGTTTCAAAATCGTAATTGGGTGTATAAGCTTCCAACTGTACGGAGATATCATGAAAAGCATACTCTTTGTTAGAAAAAACCTTGGTTAAAAAGTTTTCATTTTCAGGTACAAATCGATAGGCTGCATTGACCCCAAAGGTATAAGAGCGATCTTTGTTAGTGAAAATGGCAAAAAAATCGTTATCTGTTCCAACATTGAATTGATGGTTATAATGATCGTGCGTAGGAATGGTGTCTTGGGCATTTACTAATTGCATATTCAACACCAATAAAAGTAAAATAGGGAATAAATAAAATCTCATCTTAAGCTTAAAATTTGGTGCAAATTGCAGCATAATCTTTTCACTTCAACTAGATTTAAAAAAGATTTATGATTAAATATACAACTATTCCCTATTCGCTTTAAGCTTACTTATATTTGTAAAACAAACACTAGAATTTTATAAATGACATGGGCAATATCAAATCTTTACAATGGCGGTATGCAACCAAAAAATTTGATGACTCTAAACAGTTATCTTCTGAACAAATAGCTATCCTCAAAGAGAGTTTTAACCTTACCCCTACTTCCTATGGCCTTCAACCTTTAAAGTTGGTCGTAATACAACATAAAGAACTCCAAGAACAGCTTTTAGAGCACAGCGCCCATCAACAACAAGTAGTAACTGCTTCCCATTTATTAGTGATTTGTATTGAAAAAAATGTAAATTCAGAATTCATTAAGCAGAATTTTGAACTGGTAAAAGACATCAGGGAAACACCTGAAAAAATCTTAAAACCTTTCCGGGAGTTTTTACTAAAAGATTTTAAAAATAAGACGGACGAAGAAATTAAAATCTGGGCGGTGAACCAAGCTTATCTAGCTTTAGGAAATTTACTTACAGTTTGTGCTCACGAAGGAATTGATGCTTGCCCCATGGAAGGCTTTAATGCTGAAAAATATGATGAAGTTTTAAACTTAGATGAAAAAAATTTACAATCGGTATTAATTTTACCGGTGGGTTACCGTGCGGAAGATGATATTTTTGCTGACTTAAAGAAAGTACGCCGACCTATGGAAGAAACCATTATTGAAATTAAAGAATAAAGCACTAAAAAAACCTCCCAAATTTGGGAGGTTTACAACTTAATAGCTTAAATATTCGGTGATTTCCAATCCGTAACCTATCATCCCTACTCTTTTCTTTTGTTGGGAATTGGAAAGTAATTTTATTTTATGAATTCCTAAATCATGAAGAATTTGAGCTCCTATACCAAAATCTTTATTATCCATTGCCATTCCAGGTGCTTTCATTTCTCCGTTTTCTTGATTTTCTTTTAAACCTCGTAAACGATTTAATAAATTTAGACTGGAAGCTTCTTGATTAATAAAAACAATAGCACCTTTTTCCTCTTTCTCTAAGGTTTTAAACATATCGTCCAACTTCTTGTCGGCATTATTGGTTAAAGTTCCCAAGATATCATTATTTACCAAGGTTGAATTTACCCGTACCATTACCGATTCCTCGGTGGTCCAGCTTCCTTTGGTCAATGCGAGATGAATTTGGTCGTTCGTAGTCTGTTTATAAGCTCTTAAACGATAAGTGCCGAAACGCGTATTGATGTCAAAATCTTCTTTCTTTTCGATTAAAGAATCATGTTGCATTCGGTAAGCTACTAGCTCTTCAATTGAAACTACTTTTAAGTCGAAACGTTTGGCTACTTCTACCAATTGGGGCAAACGGGCCATGGTTCCGTCTTCATTCATTATTTCAACAATTACACCGGCCGGGTTAAGTCCCGCCAGTCTTGCAAAATCGATGGCAGCTTCGGTGTGACCTGTTCTTCTTAAAACCCCTCCTTCTTTAGCTTTTAGAGGAAAAATATGACCGGGACGGCCTAATTCGTATGGCTTTATTTTAGGATCGGTTAAAGCTTTTACGGTTTTTGCACGATCTGATGCTGATATTCCGGTCGTACACCCATAGCCTTTTAAATCGATAGAAACGGTAAAAGCGGTTTCCATGGCATCGGTATTGTTACCTACCATCATGTCTAATTCTAATTCTTCACAACGGGATTCAGTAAGAGGCGCACAGATTAACCCACGGCCATGAGTTGCCATAAAATTAATCATTTCAGGAGTTACTTTTTCAGCCGCAGCAACAAAATCTCCTTCATTTTCACGGTCTTCATCATCTACCACGATGACTACTTTTCCTTCCCGAATATCTTCTATCGCTTCCGGAATAGTGTTTAATTTTATTTTATTTTCGGTAGTTATATCTAGAGACATTTATATGAGTGCTTTAATTTTATACAAAAATATCAATTAGTTTTTGAAGACAAATCACGTTTCAAAGCTTTTATTTGATTTTTGTATTGAAAATAAAAGAAGAAATAAAATACCGGACCTAAAAACAAAAAGGAATACATTGGTAAATTATTTTCATTACCAGTAATTTGATTAATTCTATTTAATCGTTTATCCAATCTAAATAAAGATACGTAAAATAATATTAAATTTATTAATGCTATAACCAAGAACGTAATTATCAATATATCTGAATCAACATTATTGTTTAAAATAGCAATAATAATTGGAAAAATATATAACAAAATGAATAACGTATTGGTAGTCAAGAATAAATTACTGATATTAGATAATAAAACCTCTAACTCTATATATTCTTTATTATATAAATTTCCTGCTTTTTTTAATTCAATTTGAGTAACACCTCTAGTATTCAATATTCTCAAAACTGCTATCCTATAATCTTCTGAAAAATTATAAGCCTTGTAGTTTTTAACTATGTCGATTAACTTTTCGTCGCTATAAGCCTTTAATTTTTCAACATCTTCTTTATCTACAGATATTTTTTGATTTAAATCTTTAATAGTTTGAAAATTTGATAAAACTTTTTTCTTCTTTCCGAGTCCAATTTTTAAGAAGAAGTTTCTTATAGGTTCTGTAATGAAATCGGTATTAATAAAGCCTTGATCGGTGGTAGCTCGATAAGTTAAATAAACGCCCAAAGGCAACATTATGAAAGTGGAGAGCCACGAAGCTATAAATGGACTTATCGTACCATTTTCAGCACTGTTTTTAGCAAAAATCCCGATGAAGTGATACGTTAAAAATAACAAAATAGCAATGACCATCGGTAATCCCATCCCTCCTTTTCTAATAATAGCACCTAGTGGAGCTCCCACAAAAAAGAGGATAAAGCAAGCAACTGCCAATGCATATTTTTCATGAAGTTGTATTTCAGTTTTATTTAAACGGGAGGCTTTGCTTTTAAAAATACCTTCTTTACCATTAATGTTAGAGACGGTTCCTCGGACCGCTCCCAAGGCAATATTTACAATTTGCTGTTTTTTATTGGCATCGTAAGAGTCAAAAAATTCTTCTATGGTATTAATATCATAGGTAATGGTATCTTCTACTTTTTTAAAAGATTCAATACGCTTACCCATCGGTGTTTTTTTCTTATTTTGGGAGAGGGTATCTTCCCCTAACCGTCGAGAACCACTTCGTACCAATATATTTCTGGAAAAATTCTTTTTATCCCGGTTGAGATCTTGAGATAGAGAATCTAAGGATTCATTTAACTCAGGAATGTCCAACATTTTATAAGAATAGTTGTACTTGGTTTCATCTAAATCTACATCGTTAAAATTGGAAAGATCGATGTTGATGTTATACTTATCAAAATAACTTTTTAAGAAAGGTTTCTTTTTCCGCTCTTTATAATCTTTGGGTTGAAGTTCATCATAATAATTACCATTGTATAAAATAAGTGCTAAACCATTATCATTAGTACTTACCAATTCGCCTGATTCTGCTTTGATAACGGTATAATTCCCTAGTTTCTTTGGTGTTTTTTTATGAATGATAACATCTTTAAACTTTTCACCATCTTTTCCGTACTTTTCCCCTACTTTAATGTTTACATTCCCTATTTCATTAAAAGCTCCTTCCACGATTGCCATGGCGGGCTTTAACTCTCGAATATTGTACCTTAGGTTAATAGATTTAAATTCTGCCCACGGAATAACAGTATTGGCAAAAAACAAGGCAGTAATGCTTAAAAAACCAATAAAAACGATGAGACTTCTCATCGCACGCTGAAGCGAAATCCCAGAAGATTTCATAGCGGCAAACTCATAGTTTTCTGCAAAACTACCAAAAACCATGATGGAAGATACCAAAATGGTTAAAGGCAATACCAATGGAATAAGACTTGGAGTAAGGTAGAGCAAAAACTTACCGATGACGCCATAGTCCAAATCTTTACCGGCCAATTCTGAGATATGCAACCAAATACCTTGAAGTACAAAAATGAACATCAAGATAATGAATACCGACAAAAAGGTTCTTACAAAACTGGTAAATATGTAGCGGTCTAATATCTTCAACAGACTAATCTAAACGATTAATGTAATATCCTTGATATTTATCTTCGTTAAACTTGAATAAATTCTCCGATAAGGGTTGATTAGTCTTAAAGCTATTCACTTTAATGGTCACTTTTGTTCCGTTATCTTGTTTCTGAATTAAATTGTAAATGTGTTTGGTTTGCACATCTATTCCTAATAAAATTTCTTTCACCTCTGCATCAGAATCAATAGGGGTTAATTTTACATATTGAATTTTTCTACCTTTTACATTTTGTTTAATGTCCCAGTTATAGGTATAACCATCTTCGTAAAAAGTCAACATTTCTGAAGGGGTAATCCCATTACTATCTTCTGGATTGTAGGTAGAAATATTTATTTCTTCATCTTCAGGAATAATGGTGTATAATTTTTGTCCATCAAACAAACGGGTAGTTCCCATTAAATTCAATCGGTATTTTTCATCTTTTAAAGCTACATCGCCTCTGGTTTCTTGCTTGATGTTCTCCGCCGTATTTTCTAAAACGTAAGAAAATTCGATTTCAATGTTATCGTAAGATTTCACTTTTTTAGAAACATCATCTAACAAGGCTTTTGCTTTTTCTGAATGCTGAGCAAAACAAACCGAGCTAAAGGTTAGGATAAAACTTAGTATAAAGGTTAATTTTTTCATTATAGTGTATTCTAGTTTATTCATTATTTAAATGTTCTTCTAAGGCTATTAAATCTGTAATTAATACCTGTCGGGCTTTACTTCCTTCAAAAGGCCCTACTATTCCGGCAGCTTCCAGTTGATCGATTAATCTTCCGGCACGGTTATAGCCTACTTTTAATTTTCGCTGTAACAAAGAGGCTGAACCTTGTTGGGCGGTGACCAACACTTCTGCCGCTTGATTAAACAATTTATCGCGTTCGTCCACATCTATATCAAGTCCTGTGCCACTTTCTTCCGATTCGTATTCCGGAAGTTTATGTGCATCGGGATAAGCCTTTTGTGAGCCAATAAATTCTGTAATTTTTTCAACTTCAGGAGTATCTACAAATGCACATTGCAGACGCACCAAATCGTTTCCTTGCGTATACAACATATCTCCTCGTCCTATGAGCTGTTCGGCTCCACCACTATCCAAGATTGTTCTTGAATCGATTTTAGAAGTTACCCTAAAAGCAATCCTGGCAGGAAAGTTTGCTTTGATCATCCCGGTAATTACATTTACCGATGGACGCTGCGTAGCAATAATTAAATGAATCCCAATTGCACGGGCTAACTGTGCTAAACGGGCAATGGGTGTTTCTACCTCTTTTCCTGCTGTCATAATCAAATCGGCAAACTCATCGACTACAAGTACGATATAAGGCAAAAATTTATGTCCGTTTTCCGGATTGAGTTTTCTGGCTTTAAACTTCTCGTTGTATTCTTTAATGTTTCTCACCATAGCGTCTTTCAACAGCTCATAACGATTATCCATTTCAATACAAAGTGAGTTTAGCGTATTGATTACTTTTGTATTATCGGTAATAATCGCTTCTTCACTATCGGGAAGTTTGGCCAAATAATGTCTTTCTATTTTATTGAATAAAGTAAGTTCTACTTTCTTAGGATCTACCAAAACAAATTTCACCTCGGCCGGATGCTTTTGATAAAGCAAGGAAGTAAGAATACAGTTTAATCCCACCGATTTACCTTGCCCTGTTGCCCCTGCCATTAACAAGTGAGGCATTTTGGCTAAATCGACCACAAAGGTTTCGTTAGAAATGGTTTTTCCCATCGCTAGTGGCAATTGCATTTCTGCATTTTGAAATTTTGAAGAAGCCACCACCGAACGCATCGAAACGATACTCGCATTTTTATTGGGTACTTCTATACCAATGGTTCCGCGACCAGGAATTGGTGCAATAATACGAATACCCAATGCTGATAGCGAAAGCGCTATATCGTCTTCTAGATTTTTAATTTTTGAAATCCTGACTCCGGCCTCCGGTACAATTTCGTAAAGGGTAACCGTTGGACCAACGGTGGCTTTAATTTGAGCGATTTCAATTTTATAATTCTTGAGCGTGTTAACAATATTATCTTTGTTCTCTTCAAGTTCACGCTGATCTATCGTAATACTTGAACCACCGGCATTGTAATCTTTCAACAATTCGATGGTGGGGAATTTGTAATTTTTTAAATCTAAGGTCGGGTCAAATTCACCAAAATCTTCGACCAATTTTTTGCTCAGGTTCTCTTCCACCTCTTCCTCTTCCTCAGCTGTTTCCACTTCCATTTCTACATCTTCTTCATCGTTGGACTTGATAACGATTTTTTCTTTTTGGCTTACTGTGGAAGTATTTTCTAACTCAACAGATGAGTTTTCTGTAGTATCTTGTATAGAGGCCGATTCTTCGCCTTCCTCTTTTCGTTCAAACTTTATAGCAAGCTCTGCTTCGGTTTCTTCTGAAGTGGCTGAATCTCCTTTTACAGTTGGTGCTTGTATTTCTTCTGAAAGATTATCTTCCTCTTGAGCAACAGTAGATTGTTGTTGTGCTTCATCAAAATCTTTAGCCACTTCTTTTTTTGTTTGATGGAAGTACTTAGCGACCGCCTCGGGAGTAATGTTTAACCGCGCTACCAAATAAACGATGAATATAAAAGCAAGTAATAAAACGGTTCCTGTAAACCCTAAATAGTCCTGAAGGAAATCGTTGGTTTCAAAACCAATCGTTCCGCCTAAAAGAGCATTGCTTTCTGCAAAAAAACCGAGCACTGTGGAAAACCATAACATCACCAAGACACCCCAGAACCAAAACGTTTTAAGGTTGTTTTTGTTCAATCCCAGAAAAAAATAAAAACCTGTGAGAGTTACCAATACGGCAATGCTGTAAGCGGCTACTCCAAAACCTTTATAAATAAAGAAATTGCTGATTCCCGCTCCAAACTTGCTAAGCCAGTTTTGTGTTTCTACGCTTCTATCGGAAAGCTGACTTAAGGTGCTTTGGTCTACCTTCCAGTTGAACAGAAATGACGTAAAAGCCACTACCAGAGCAATACCAAATAAAATTAAAAAACTACCTAAAATAACCTTCTGCTTGCGGCTAAAATTTAGGTTAGGCTTTTTAAATTTAGTGGGAGCTTTCTTTTTAGATGTGGTCTTTTTCTTCTTTGCCATTCGTTAGTTTCTCGCTAAGAAGCAAAAATACAAATTCAACTGAATTAAAGGTAAGAAAACTTATTTATAGGCTATTTAATTATAAACAGCATCAAGCTTTTTCTAAAATAGATAAGGGATATAAATAATGAGACCGATAATTATTGCGGTAATCGCTGCAAAAAATACCGCTCCGGCAGCCATATCTTTGATGAGTCCTATTTTGTGATGAAAATCAGGATGAATAAAATCGGCTATTTCTTCGATAGCGGTATTGGCGGCTTCTAAACTGAGTACCATCCCCATAGCGAAAATTTGTAAAATCCATTCTGTAGTAGTGATGTCAAAATAAAAGCCCAAGCCCACCATCATTATTGAAATGACCACTTGCACTTGAATGGGCGGTTCTGTTTTTATTAAAATGAACGCTCCTTTGAGTGCATAACCACAGGCTTTTATTCGTTTTCCCAGAAAGGAATTTTGCATTACAATAGTGTTTTTAAAGCTGAAAGATAGTCAGGTTCATCTGCAATCTCAGTCACCTGTTGTGAATGTATCACTTTTCCTTCTTCATCTAATACGATCACTACCCGGGATAATAGGTTTTTAAAAGGCCCGTTTTCAATTTCCAACCCGTAATCTTTACCAAATTCTTGAGTTTGAAAATCGGAAAGGGTAATCACTTCTTTTAACTCTTCCCCATTGGTAAAGCGTTTTTGCGCAAATGGTAAATCCCTAGAAATACAAAGTACTTCTGTATTGTCTAAATCTTTAGCACGTTCATTAAAATTACGAACAGAAGTAGCACAAACATTGGTATCGATACTGGGGAAAATATTTAGTACTAATCTTTTTCCTTTATAATTAGAAAGGTTTACAGTTTCTAAATTTCGATCAATTAATTGAAAATCGGGAGCTTGCTCACCTACCTTGGGTAATTCTCCTACGGTTTTAAAGCGCTCTCCTTTTAAAGTAATGGTTGCCATTTTTTATTTTAAAAGTACAAATAAACCTAGCAAAACCTATTAAAGCTATCATAAAAAAAGGCTGCCCAATGGCAACCTTTTTCTTTCTTTAAAACTTCGTCTAATTCTACTTCACTTAAAAATAATTCTCGACTCCGCTCGAACTTACATTCATTATTATTTATCTATTGAGCCCATTACTTTTTTTACAAAGTTATTGGCTGCGTCTCTTTCTGGAACTCCTTCTTCTACCATATGGTGAACTTCAATTGCCCCACAAATATTGGTAATTAATTCACCTATTACATCCATATCTTCATCGGTGCAAGAACGATGCTCGGTAAAAGATTCTAAAACCTCAACAGTATGTTCCAGCTTTTCCTTATCATTATTCTTCTGTAAGTGTTTAATTACTGGTAACTTCATCTACTAATTCTTTTAAAGATTCTAATTTATTGGTCTGTACTTGGTTGACGAAACTTCCTCCTTTAAAAGTGGCAAAAGTTGGTAAATTGTCAACTGTAGCTAATTTTCTTGATTCCGGATATTTTTCAGCATCTACCAAAATGAATTTTGCATTTTCATTTTCTGAAGCTAATTTTTTAAATTTCGGCTTCATTAATCGGCAGTTACCACACCATCCGGCCATATATTGAACTACTACTGTATCATTGTCAGATACGATTTCATTTAAGTTATCTTTTTCTAATTCTTGTAACATAGCTTCTTGTTGTTGGTTAAAATTTACCGGTGAACGGGGGTATTCACCGGTAAGATTACTTTTCTTTTTCTAGCAATTTTTAATTTCTTAGTTAGCAGCTAAGTAAGAAGAAACTCCTTCTCTATCTGCTTTCATTGCAGTTTTTCCTTCTTCCCAGTTGGCTGGACAAACTTCTCCGTGCTTTTGTACATGCGTATAAGCATCGATCATTCTAATGAATTCACTTACATTTCTACCTAATGGCATATGGTTTACACCTTCATGAAAAACGGTACCTTCTTCATCAATTAAGTAAGTAGCACGGTAAGTAACATTATCTCCATCTACGGTAATAGCTCCAGTTTCATCATCGTATCTTTCGTTGGTCGTATCTAAGATCCCTAATCTACCGCTTAGGTTTCTGTTAGAGTCTGCCAAGATTGGGTAAGTTACACCTTCAATCCCACCATTATCTTTAGAAGTATTTAACCACGCGAAGTGAACTTCTGCAGTATCACAAGAAGCACCAATAACGATGGTATTTCTTTTTTCAAATTCTGGTAATGCCTCTTGAAAAGCATGAAGCTCTGTTGGGCATACATATGTAAAATCTTTAGGATACCAGAAAAGTACTACTTTTTTGTTATTTTTTTTAGCTTCTTCAAGTACATTTAACTTAAAAGTATCGCCCATTTCATTCATTGCGTTTACTTCTAAATCTGGAAATTTTTCACCTACAATAGACATAGTTGTTGTATTTTTTTAGTTATTATATTATTTATTTTCAATACAAAAATAGTAGGAAAGAAAGGTTCTACCATATCATTTCACTTATAATATTTTATCTCACTATAAATTTTACCTATCAAAACAAGATTCTTCCATAAAAATCAACTATTTAACCTTTTATCGGTTATTTTAGTTTTCCTTTTATACAGGATTGCTTACTTTTAAATTGTAGTAATCATAGCTATTACCGCAAAAAGACTAACCTTATTGAAAAAGAAAAAAAGTAAATGAAAACACTTATTAGAAATATAAAGCAATTGGTACAAGTCCGGGAAGAAGGGATTGAAAAACTTTCGGGAGAAGAAATGGCTACCCTACCTACGCTTAGCAATGCTTGGTTATTGATAAATGACTATAAAATAGAAGGGTTTGGAGGAATGGAAAGCATCCCACACATCGAAGCTGATGTAGAAATAGATGCCACCGGAAAAATGGTATTACCCTCTTGGGTAGATTCGCATACGCATTTAGTCTATGCCGGAAATCGGGAACAGGAATTTATTGATAAAATAAATGGACTTACTTACGAAGAAATAGCCGCAAAAGGTGGCGGAATTGTTAACAGCGCTAAAGAATTACAACAAACGGAGGAAGAGGAATTATTTCAGCAGTCTTTACAACGTTTGGAACAAGTGATAAAAATGGGAACCGGTGCTATTGAAATCAAGTCGGGCTACGGATTAACCACCGAGGCAGAACTTAAAATGCTTCGGGTAGCGAGAAAACTGCAAAAGAGACATCCCATTACCATCAAAACTACTTTTTTGGGAGCTCACGCCCTTCCCAAGGAATATAAAGACAATAAACAAGGCTATATCGATTTGATTTGCGAAGAAATGTTACCCACAATTGCGGAAGAAAACCTCGCTGATTATATCGATATTTTTTGCGAACAAGGTTATTTCGACTTAAAAGATACGGAACAAGTCTTGGAAGCTGGAAAAAAATACGGCCTTCGAGGAAAAATTCACGTGAATCAATTCAACTCCATTGGCGGAATAAAAACCGGAGTAGATTACCATGCCTTATCGGTAGATCATTTAGAAGTTATGAAGGAAGAGGATATTGAAGCCTTAAAAGGAAGTGACACGATGCCTGTGGCTTTACCCTCATGTTCCTTATTTATAAATATCCCTTATTCCCCAGCCCGAAAAATGATTGATGCCGGATTACCTTTGGCCTTAGCCACCGACTATAACCCGGGGAGTTCTCCCAATGGAAATATGAATTTGGTGGTTTCTTTAGCTTGTATAAAAATGGGAATGACTCCGGAAGAAGCCATCAATGCCGCTACCATTAATGCTGCTTACGCTATGGGAATTCAAAAAACACATGGTAGCATTACTAAAGGCAAAACCGCTAACCTCTTAATTACCGATCCTATCCCAAGTTACGGATTTTTACCTTATTCTTTTGGGAATAACCATATAGATCAAGTAATTTTAGCAGGCAGACTAGTGAAGTAAGTATTAACTGAAATTTTTTCTATGGAAGGTTTTGAATTTTATAACAAAGACCGAATTAATAATTTTATCAATCATCGTAAGGGAGAAACCAAATTTGGAGAAGCTTTAAAGTTTGTCTCTACCTTTGATGAACTAGAGGCTTCTGAAGCCAAATACGTAATTTTTGGTGTCCCTGAAGATATTGGCGTTCGTGGAAACCACGGCAAACCGGGAACAGCAAAGGCTTGGAATGCTTTTTTAAATAGTTTTGTAAATATTCAGGTAAATAAATACAATCAACCAGAAAACTGTTTGATCTTGGGAGAAGTAAATTGTTCTTCTTTTATGAAAGCTTCGCTGGGAACTTATACCAAAATAGAACTGGGAGAAATTGTTCAGCAAATTGACGCCCAAGTTGCCATGATGGTAAAAACCATTATTAGTCAAGATAAAATCCCGGTGATTATTGGTGGTGGACATAACAACGCGTACGGAAACATTAAAGGAGCTTCGCAAGCCTTAGATCGTCCAATTCACGTTTTAAATGTAGATGCACATACCGATTTACGGGAAACCGATTATCGCCACAGCGGAAATGGTTTTCGCTATGCCAAAGAAGAAGAATACTTAGACCGTTACGCCATGGTGGGCATTCATCAAAACTATACACCGCAGTATATTTTTGATTATATAGATGCCGATAAACATATTCAATATTCATCGCTGGAAGATTACTTGCACCTCACCACTATTGAAAAACTCATCAAGTTTAAAAAAGCCACCGATTTTGTTAGAAATAAATTTGGATTGGAAATAGATTGTGACTGCATGAAAAATTTTGACAGCAGTGCGATGACGCCTAGCGGATTTAATGTAAACGAAATTAGAAGTTTTATTAAGCTTTCTAAAAAACAAGAAGTGTTATACATGCATTTGTGTGAAGCTTCCCCAGAAAACAACCCGATGATTGGAAAAGCCTTGAGCTATTTTGTTTCAGATTTTATACGGGAAGATAGATAAATGAACTTACAAATAAAGAAGTTTACACCGGTTTTAGCTCCTAAGTTTGCTGAATTAAATTTGGCTTGGCTAGAAAAGTATTTTCGTGTGGAGCCACACGACAAACAAGTGCTCTACCATTGCGAAGAAGAAATTATTGATAAAGGCGGAAAAATTTTCTTTGTGGAACTTGAGGGCAACATTGTAGGCACTTTTGCTTTACTGAAGTTAACCCCTGATACTTTAGAGCTGACAAAAATGGCAGTAGATGAAGCGTGGCGCGGAAAAAAAATCGGACAGTTTATGCTGACTTATTTTCAGCAATACGCTCGTGAACATGCAGAATATGAATACGTGCTGTATTCGAATCGGTTTTTGGAAAATGCGATTTATCTTTATAGAAAGTTCGGGTTTAACGAAGTTCTGTTGGAAGAAAACCCGCCTTACGAACGTGCCGACATTAAAATGATTTACCAAGCTTAAACAAAAACCCCATGAAAAAATTAATGTTATTCAGTTGCTTAAGCCTTTCCTTACTGGCTTGCAAACAAGAAAAGAAGGAAGACAAAGCCCCACAAGAAATAAGTGCTGCGGTAGCAGGTAAAGAAGAAACCAAAACGATGCAAGACTCTATTATCGTGATGCCGGTAGAGCACGCCTCATTTGCAATGCAGTTGAACGATAAGGTTTTTTATGTTGACCCGGTTGGTGGTGCTGAAAAATACAGTGAATTACCTCAACCCGATTTAATTTTTGTAACCGATATTCATGGTGACCATATGAGTGCGGAAACTTTAAACGCTTTAACCGAACAAGATTCGACCCTTCAAATTGTATGTCCGCAAGCCGTGAAAGAACAGTTGCCGGAGCATTTACAAAGCCGACTTCAGGTGATGAACAATGATGAGGAAAAAACTTGGTGGGGTGTAAACGTAAAAGCCATCCCGATGTACAACTTACGGGAAGAAGCCAAAGATTTTCACGTAAAAGGTCGTGGCAATGGGTATTTGTTGAGTGCCAACGATAAAAAAGTATATATCTCCGGGGATACGGAAGACATCCCAGAAATGCGAAATTTAAAAGATATTGATTTGGCTTTTGTTTGTATGAACCTGCCCTACACAATGCCGGTCGATGCTGCTGCAGATGCGGTCTTAGACTTTAAACCTAAAAAGGTTTACCCTTACCACTACCGCGGAAAAGACGGAATGAGTGACGTAGATCATTTTAAAAACATCGTCACCACCAACAATCCCGCTATTGAGGTTGAAATTTTGGATTGGTATTGATGAGGGTTGGGAAATACAAACTTCCAAACCCTCAGAAATTTTTATCAACCTAAGCAAACTACTATTTAAACTCTCTTGAAAACAAACTATCAAAAATACTTTAAAAGTATTGCTATGTGGAAAGTTATCACCTTGATAGTTTTAATATTCATGAGTCTTTTCATCTTTTTTTATCGTCCAATCCACTCTATTTTTTATGTTATTTTAATTTTATCATTGGCAACAATTATTATTATAATTGAAGAAGAAATCAGATCGCTGATAGGATTAAATCAATTAATAAAATCTAACAAGCAATTGCTTAAAAACGGGTTTTTTATAGATTATTCAACTTTCAGTATTCGGAAAAATTTTGATGAAAATAGAATTATGAGAGTAAGAAATTACTCTACCTTCAATAAACAACTATTGATGGAAAAGTTTATTCCTCTCGATAAAAAAGTAATCATAGAAAGATTTTCAAAAAGAGGAACTTTTGAAATAGATAAAAAGAAAAAAGGTATTTGGGTTGGTCAAAAAATTAATCATAAAACGATAAAGGAAGATGAGTTATTAAATTTTATGGAACACTTTAAATATGATGATTAAAAGTACTTTTAAAAACAAGAACTTTTCAAAAATCATATATCATTACTAATTGTTTTCAGGACAATTAATAGATCCAAAGTCCTATTTCGGAAACCAGAAACTACTTTAATGCGGTTTGTTTAAATCGAAATTCTTAAGACAAATAAGCTTGTAAACGATTAGGATTGTTAGTATTAGTTTTTTATCCGATAATATATTTTTAGGCCAATAGTAAATTCTACTCCTATTCTGTTTCCTTCCCTGCGAAAATAGGGTGAAAAATGTTCTTCGTTATATTGTTTTGGTCTCAAATTCACAAAATCACTATAACTATTTATTCTATAATTTACGCCTACTCCGGTGTACCAATTCAATCCAATCCTATTAGAGATATTTACAAACATTCCAAATTTTGGGATTAACCCAAATTTTTGTCTTTTATAATCGGCTTTATCAAAAGTCGAATACCCGTTATCCTTAGAAAAAAAGTATTGATTTTTAAATTCCTCGTGTTGATTTAGGTAAAAGAGCGCTAAAGAAAAATAGCTTAATGTTTTCCTTTTAGGATTGAGTATATGGTAATATTCCGGCCGTATTTCCCAAAGCGAATAATTATCAAATGTTTGGATAATAGAACTATTCGCATTTCCGTAACCAATATCTATTCCGATTTTTGTTTTAGGATTTATATTTTTTATATAGCCAAGTCTCCAACGAGGTGTTCCGTTATCACTAAAGCCTTTTAAAGTACCTTGATAATAAAAAGGGGAAATAACATCTGTAGTAATAAAACTTTCATTTCTCGGTTCGGTGTCTTTCCCTTTTTGGGCATAAACTCCAATAGAGAATAGTAATACTAGTAGGACAAGTAGTTTCTTCATTAAATGTCTTGTTCTAAATATGGAAACAGGTTTAATTTGTAAATATAGGGGTTCCACTTGTAAAATAATTGTTTAGGGAGTAATAGAATACCGCCAATTATAAAGTATGATTAATTCATATATTTACGCTCCTAATTTTAATAATGATGAAAGTTTACTTTTATCACACAAACCTTTGAAGAGCATAACTTGAAAACAGAATACATTTTCACCTCGGAAAGAATCGGGTTCCGGAATTGGACAGACCAAGATTTAGAAGCGTTTGCGGCTATTAATTCCAATCCGGAAGTGATGGAACACTTTCCACAAGTCTTAAGCTTAAAAGAGACCGCTGAACTTATAAACCGACTCAAAGCCCGTTATGCTAAAAATGGATATTGTTATTTCGCTACAGAAATTTTAGAAACCGGAGAATTCATAGGCTTTATCGGTTTGGACTATAAAGATTTTAAAAGTAACTTCACTCCTGCGGTAGATATTGGTTGGCGATTAAAAAAAAGTGTTTGGGGAAAAGGCTATGCACCTGAAGGTGCCAAAAGGTGTCTGGAGTTTGCTTTTGATGACCTCAACCTGGAGAAAATAATCGCTATCTGTCCGGAAACAAATGTCAATTCTGAAAAGGTGATGAAGAAGATAGGAATGAAAAAAATTGGCGTATTTAAACACCCGCTACTCCAGGCATACCCTGATCTTGAAAAGTGTCTATGCTATGAAATAAATAGTACAATTAAAGAAGGCTTAGTGCTTCCTATAAAATCAACTAAATAAATTTTTTACTAAAAAACCACCTCCCTTAAAAATGAGTATTTTCCCTAATCTTATCCGTTCGTATGCTCAGGTTTAATTATACATATGCGCTACTTAGCCTATTCTTATTTACGATAGAAGTTATTATTGAACGCTTCTTTCACGGTGGATTTATAAGAAACGTATTTGGTGATTATTTGGTAGTTTTTCTAATTTATTGTTTTGTCCTTAGCTTTTTTAAGTGGAAGAAATTATACGTGGCCATAGGGGTATTGGTATTGGCCTACCTCATCGAAATAGCTCAATATATAGACATTCTACAACTATTAAAAATCAAAAAATCCCAAGCTTCACATATCGTATTGGGATCTTCCTTTGATTGGAAAGATATGGCAGCATATACCTTTGCTTTTTTCACCATTTTGGGATTAGAAAAATTGCGAAGTAAGAAGTAAAAATAACTCAATCTATATTGGGTTAAAATAAAAATCTACTACACAAGAAGTTACCTATCCCCAATTCAATAGTTAAAATTTTTAATAAATTGTATTCAAAAAACCGTTATATTTACGAAACAAAATAACTAACCAACTTTTCTTCAAAAACTTAATCATGAATTACAAAGCCAAAATTTTAATAATCATTTGTATCATAGCAAGTATCGAAGCAAAAGCTCAAAATGAAAATATATTAATCGGTCTAAATTCACCTGCTTATGGAGTTAGTATTAAAACAAATTTCAATAGTACCGGACTTGCTGGTTGGGCAAGAGGATTTTCTATATCTAATGAAGATCTTACAGAAAAATTTATAAGTTTTTCAGCAAAGGGCACTACTGACCAAAATGGTTCTAGCTTTGATTATGGTTATATTGGTAGAAAATATAATGATACCTTTATGGTATTTAGACCCAATGGAAATATAGGGATTGGTACTACTACCCCCTATGCACCTCTAGTAATTGCTAAAACTCCTTCATCTTACGCAAAACAATTTGTTTTAACTGATGATTCAGGTAAATACAATCTTTTTACTGAATATCCCGGTGACGGTAAAAATTACTTGAATTTATATATGAAAAATGAAAATAATTCTAAGAAAGTTAGAATTTCCCCACAAGGCTCTAGTTATTTCAATGGAGGTAATATAGGAATAGGAACGCAATCTCCAACTGCAAAGTTGGAGATTAAATCCGGTTTAGGAAATGCATTTAGCGTAGGTTCGTCAAATGAAGGTGGAAGAATATACACGTCTTATGAAAATAATAGTGGAACGCTAAATTTCACAGAACATGACGATCCCTTTGTGTTAAGTTTTACTC